>Ga0209491_10001344_pt1 | contig 48476 bp, 45 predicted proteins | sample BON02_FD_187213 | JGI IMG/M metagenome (GOLD analysis project Ga0209491, IMG submission 187213) | Freshwater microbial communities from Lake Bonney liftoff mats and glacier meltwater in Antarctica - BON-02 (SPAdes) (version 2) | ecosystem: Environmental > Aquatic > Freshwater > Ice > Glacier...
ATCAGCAAAGAGAGTGACGTCGATTCCGTGGGCTGCGCCGTACATCGGGTAGGCCATCGCCACGTCAGGACGAACGTCGCTCGCGATCAGCAGCCCGCCCCATCGCCCGTCGACGTAGACATGGAGTTCGACCGGGGCGGTGGTATCAGGATCGATGACCCAGCCCTTGATCCGAACCGTGCCCGGCCCGGCGGCCACCTGCTCGACGTTTCCGAACGGGCTCCCGCCGACCAGTACCTGTCGGGTCCCGACGAGAGGGTTGGTCCCGCCGGGACCGATGTTGATGGCGAAGGCCTGGACAGTCATCAAGCCAACGGCTGCAGGCACCGTGAAGTCGAACCCGTGTGGGCTCCCGTACCCGGGGTAGACCGCGCCGACATCCGAACGACTGACACCAGCTGTGCCCGCACCACCCCAGGCCCCGTTCACATACACGTGAACGCCCACCGGACCAGACGTGTCCGGATCGATCACCCAGCCCTGTACCCGCACCCGCCCCGGACCCGCCGACACCCCCTCGAAGTTGCCGAACGGGCTTCCTGTGAGCACGTCCACCAGCCCTCGGGCGATCACGCGGTCCGCGCCGATTCCGATGTTGCGGGCGGTGACCGTGACCGCACGTCGACCCGGGGCGGCGGGAACGTTCACCCGGTACCCATGATTCGGACCCACCGCCAAAGCGGCGTCGACGTCGGGGCGCGCAGTGTCGGACACTGTCGTCGCCGCGAGACGGCCATCGACCCGAATCTCGACCGTCAACGCAATCGATGTGTCGTCCATGTCGACCGACCAACCCTCCGCCAGGAGGCCACCAGGCGCCGGAGTGACGCCGTCGAGGTTGCCGATCGGCGAACCGATGTCGACGTCGACACAACCGATCAAGGGGTTGGTGGAGCCATTGGGCCCAGCGTTGATGCCATAGACACAGACCCGGTGCGAACCACCGCTGAGCGGAACCGTGATCTCGAAACCGTGATTCGCGCCGAAACCCGGGTAGGCCGAGCCGACATCGGGGCGAGAGACGTTGGCCAGGCCCTGTCGGCTGTAGACGTCGTCGACATACACATGGACGGAGATCGCACCAGGGGTGTCGGGGTCGATGGCCCAGCCGATGACGGTGAGCGTCCCCGGTCCCGTCCGGAACCCCTCGACGTTTCCGAACGGGTTGCCGAGCCTGACGCTGCGGCACCCGAGCAAGGCATTTCCGTTACCGCTCGGGCCGACGTTGATGCCGTACACACACACCTGACGAACCCCTGGACCAGCAGGCACGGTGACGTCGAAACCGTGGGACGGGCCCATGCCGGGATAGGCGGCGGCGACATCGGGACGGCCGCCGGAGGCCCTGGCTGCGGCGACGTAGATCCCGTCGACGTAGACGTGCACGTCGATGGGACCGTTCGTGTCGGCGTCGATGGCCCAGCCCTGCACTCGGATTCCCCCCGCCACCTCGACGGCGCTGTCGAGGTTGCCCGACACGTTGTGCAGGCACGGTCGATCATGGGTGGCGGTGGCGTTGTCGACCCGCACGGTGGTGGTGCAGGTGCCGTCGACCTCCCACGGGGCGATGCAGGTGACCAGACGACAGATGATGGGCCCGAGGCACGGGATGCCCTGGTTGCACTGCCCGTAGCGGAAGTTCGTGCAGCCGGCTTTACGGTTGTTGCAGTCGCCGTTGGCACAGCCACATCCGGTACCCGAGCACGAACCGCTGCACACGCCACTACTGCCGCAACCGCAACCGTTGCACGGCGCGTTGCAGTCCATGTAGTAGCGGGGTCCGGCGCAGAACCCGGTGCCGTCGACCTTCCACCAACCAGCCAGCACCGACCCGGGGGGACACTGGTTGCGCCCGGTCAGCGTGCAGCAGAACTCGGTGTACCCGTCACAGCACAGCGACCCACACTCACAGCCCTGGCCCTGACACGAGCAGATGGCGGCATAGGCGTCGGTCGGAGTGAGCGCGTAGGTGATGGGGTTGGCGGCGAGTGCCGACCCGACGACGGCGGAACGGGCGAAGAACCCGCGCCGGCTCATGCGCGCCGACAGCGCGCCCGAGAGCTTCTCGACGAGGACTGACGGGGCCGAGCTCATCAGCCGGAGGCCTCGACCCGGAAGGCCTGCACCGGGCGGAGCCGTGCCGTCTCCGACGCCGGCCGCCGCCGAGCGGCATCGAGCGCCTCGGGCAGGGCGGTGAGCACCGCCACCACGAGCCCGACGGCGACGACGGCCACGAGCACGTAGCTGGCCCCCCCGGCAGGGAGCTCGGAGCGCAGGTCGACGAAGCCGGGGGCGGCGACGGCCGCGGCCGCCGCGGCCACGAGGGCGGCGGCGGTGTCGACGGCGACGTGGATCGTGCTGGGTGGCGCCGACGAGCGTCCGAAGCACCCACACGAGACCGATGCGTCACTCCGGGCGCGCAGGCGCAGGATCGACACGGTGAACCCGACGAAGAGCAGCGCGGTGAGTGCGGCCAGCACCCGCCCGCCGAGCAGGAACGTGGCGGCGCCCATCCCCACCTCGACGGCGCCGAGGAGCCGGGCGACCAGCGTCCGGGCGGGGAGGCCGAGTGCGGCCAACATCGGCGTGGTGGCGTCCGGCGCGCGGAGCTTGGCCATCCCACCGACGGCGAGCACACCCGCGACGACCCCGAGAAGGGCTCCCAGCACCACGAACTCCGATGGTAGCGCCGGGCTCACGGCCACTCGGGACCGCGCATTGACTCACTCGAATCCTCCGCGTAGGTGGGTTCGTTGCCTCACGTAGGAATCTCCGCGTGGGTCGTGGCCCGGCTACGCCTGATCGATGGAGCTTTCGATGGGGCAGCGGCGTGCGGTGACGAACCAGTTGGCCACGAAATACCGGCAGGCGTCCCGGTCGGAGAAGTCGTTGATCTTGGATCAGCTCGTGGAGTTGACGGGTTGGCATCGAGACCATGCCCGAGCGGAGCTCCGCCAGGCCGGCACGGTCCGGGTCGGGTCGCCGCTTCGCGCAGGGCCCGACCCCCGGCCTATTCGGCCCGGGTCGTGTCCGGGTTGGAGCAGTGCTGGCGGGTGGCGCGCAGCCCGGCCGGGAAGCGGCTGGCACCGATGCTGGCGGTGCTGGTGCCAATGCTGCGCCGCGACGGCGAGCTCGACCTGACCGACACTGAGGCAGAACTTCTCATGGCGATGTCGTCGGCGACGATCGATCGGCGCCTAGCGAACGCGAAAGTGGTGGCGGGGTTCACGGGCCGGCCCCACACCAAACCGGGGTCGTTGCTCAAGTCCCAGATCCCGATCCGGACCTGGTCGGAGTGGGACGAGAACACCCCGGGGTTCGTGGAGATCGACCTCGTCGGCCACGAGGGCGGCAACAGTTTCGGCGAGTTCTGTTTCACGCTCACGATCACTGACGTGGCCACGGGTTGGACCGTGAACCGCACGGTGGCGAACAAGGCCGCTATCCACGTCCTCGCTGCGATCAAGCACGCGTCGGCCCTGTTCCCGTTCCCGATCCTGGGCATCGATTCTGACAACGGCTCGGAATTCATCAATGCACATCTCTACGACTACTGCCTCGCGGAGAAGATCACGTTCACCCGGGGCCGGCCCGGCAACAAGAACGACGGCTCCCACGTCGAGCAGAAGAACTGGACCCACGTACGCAGCCTCGTCGGCTACCTCCGCTTCGACACCCCCGCCGAGCTCGCCCTGCTCAACAAGATCTGGGACCTGGACCAACAGTTCACCAACCTGCTCTGCGCCCAGCAGAAGCTGATCTCACGCGAACGTGTCGGCGCGAAGGTCATCAAACGCCACGACTCGGCGCGCACCCCCAACAGCGGACCCTCGACGCCGACGTGCTCACCCCAGCGAAGAAGGCGTCGCTCACCCGCACCCGCAACGCCATCCGGCCCGGGCACCTTCAACGCCGCATCGACACCCTCGCCGCCCAACTCGAACGCCTCGCCCTGGCCAAGACCACCGCCCCGCCCCGCCCCATCAACCGGGACTTCAACAAGAGCCACCGTCCGGAGGTTTTAGGTGAGGCAACGAATCACCGTTCCCGGAGGTTTTGACATGATGCAACAGGACCGGGCCACGACCGCGAGCGGGAACCCGGGCGCGGGCCGCGGAGCACTCAGACCGGCGGCGGTCCCCGTCGGGTGGCGACGAGGAGCAGGTTCTTGCCGCCGCGGGTGATTCGCCGACTCAGGGGGTGATCGCGGTGCGGGCCACCGGCTCGGGAGCGGCCTGGCGGCGGGAGAGGGCCCGGCTCAGCGCCGACAGGAGCACGGTGCGGGTCTCACGAGGATCGACGAGCTCGTCGAAGCCGAGGTTTGCGGCCGATCGATACGAGGCCTCGAGCTCGCCCTCTCGCAGCCGCGCCGCTTCGTCGGCCTCGGCCCCGGTGGCCCGACTCATGGCCGCGGCCCCCATCGCGCCGAGGGTGGCCCCCGGGTAGGCGAACGTAGCCGACTGCCCGTCGAAGCCGACCAGCGCCATCACCATCGACCCGAAGCCGTAGGCCTTGCGCAACGTCAGGTGGATCTTCGGACTGCTGGCCTGGGTCTGCGCCGCGAACATGCGGGCGCCGCTGCGCAGCACCCCCGCCCGCTCCGACACCCGACCGGGCAGCATGCCGGGGTTGTCGGCCAGGAACACGAGCGGCAGATGAAAAGAGTCGGCGACCGTGATGAAATGGGCGGCCTTGTCGGCGGCATCGGCGTCGACGGAACCGGCGAGCACACGCGGCTGGTTGGCGATCAGGGCGACCGGCGCACCACCGAGACGGGCGAGGGCACAGATGATCGAGGGACCGAACCCGGGTTGCACCTCGAACCAGTGACCGTCGTCGACCACCACGTCGAGGACGTCGGCCATGTCGTAGACCTTGCGGGTGTCACGGGGCACGACGCCGAGCAGCTCGTCGGTGGAGCGGGGTGCCTGGTCGGTACCCGACACCGACGGCGGGTAGGCCCAGGCACTGGAGGGAAAGAACTCGAGGTAGTGGCGCAACATGTCGAGGGCCGACGCGTCGTCCGGCGTGACGTTGTGGATCAGCCCACTCGCCACCGCCACCGCCGGGCCCCCGAGGTCCTCCTTGGTGATGTCCTCCCCGAGGGACTCCTTGACCACGGGAGGACCAGCGGTGAACACGGCGGCGGTGGCGGTCATCACGCTGAAGTCGGCCATGGGCACGATCAGGGCGCCGTGACCGGCCGAAGGGCCCATGACCGCGCTCAACACCGGAACCCGGCCCGAGCACTGGGCCTGGATCAACAGGTCGGTGGGGGCGCGACCGCCGTGGCCACCACCGCGATGACCGGCGCCCTCCAGCAGCATCAGCAGGGGCATGCGATCGCGCAACGCCAGCTCAGCGATGCGGTAGCGCTTCGAGCTGCTGCCGGGGCCGATGGACCCGGCCATGGTGGTGAAGTCCTCGGCGCCCACCATCACCGGCCGCCCGTCGATCGTCCCGGATCCGGCCACGATCCCGTCGGAGGCGATGTCGTCGCCGACGAGCGTGCCGATCTCGGCGAACGAGCCGGGATCGAGCAGATGGTCGACCCGCTGCCGGGCGTCCATGAGGCCCCGGGCGTGGCGCTTGGCCAGGCGTTCCTGTCCGCCCATCCCCCGAGACGCGGCGCGGCGTCGCTCCAGGTCGTCGAGGGTGGGGCCCCACCCGCCGGGGAGCTCGTCGGCGCTCACGGTGTTAGCCCGGTCATACCTCGAGGGCCGGTTCGATCGGGGCCGGCCGCATGTCCGGGAACGCCCGAAGGGTGTGCCCGCCGTCGACGGCGAGGTGCTGGCCGGTGACCCAACTCGACTCCGGACCGGCGAGGTAGCGGATGGCGCGGGCGATGTCGTCGGCCTCACCACCGCGGGCCAGGGGCTGGCCGGCGAGGAACTCCTCGAACAACCCTTCGTCGGCAAACAGACGCTCGGTGCTGACCGTGCGGGTGAGGCCGGGCCGGACCGAGTTGACCCGAATCCCCTCTTCGCCCAGCTCGTCGGCCGCCACCTCGACCAAGGCGTCGACCGCGGCCTTGCCGGCCTTGTAGGACGCCAGACCTCGGGTGGAGAACGCGGCGGCGGTGGACGAGACCGCCACGATCGAGCCTCCGGGCGGCATGGCCGGAACGGCGTACTTGAGGAGCAGGAACAGCGGGCGCACGTTGGCGTCGACCTCGGCGCTGAACTGCTCGGGGTCGACATCGACCAGGCGGGAGGGGGTGCCAACGCCGGGCACGGTGACCGCGATGTCGAGGCTGTCGCCCTCGGTGGCGATGGCCACCGCGTCGGCCACCTCCATCGGCCGCAGGGTGTCGCACGGGCACGGGTGCACCGTGAGTCCGTCGGCAGCCAGGGCTCGTAAGGCGTTCACGAGGCGCTGCTCGTCGCGCCCGGCGATGGTGACGCGGCATCCGTCGGCGGCGAGGAGCCGGGCCGTGGCCAACCCGATTCCGCTGCTCCCACCGATGACGAGGGCCCGGGTGCCTTCGAGAGGGTGGTCCTGCGCCATGGCGCGGTTCTAGCAGCCCCACCGGCGTGGTGCGCCCGGGCCCTCGGCGCCGGAGCGACGCCGGGGACACCCGCCCGGTGGGGTGGCGCTACGGTCGCGCCGCGCCGCGCCCGCGGCAAGGGGGGTTCAAGGGCCGTGGAGACCGACATCGACATCCTGCTGGCGAGAGCGGGCGAGGCCGCCGGCGGCCTGACCGACGCCGGTGACCCTTCGTGGCGTGAAGGCCTCGGCGTGCTGCTCGACTCGCTGACCGGCGACGCCCGGCTCGACGGCATCGGAGAAGCCGCCGCCGAGACGTCCATCACCGGTCACCTCACCAACCGGCTGAAGGTCATCGACTGGCACGACCGACACCCCGAGCTGGCCGACACCCCCGTGGAGGCACCGATCTTCCTGATCGGCCTGCCCCGCACCGGCACCACGGCGCTCAGCCACCTGTTGAGCGCCGACCCGACCAACCGATCCCTCCTCAGTTGGGAAGCGGGTGATTCCGTGCCACCGCCCACCACCGACGGGTACCGCGACGATCCGAGGTTCGTGGCAGCGATGGAGGCGCCGAACATGCTCGACCTCATCAACCCGGAGTTCAAGGCCATCCACTTCGATCCGCCCGACATGCCGATCGAGTGTGCAGTGGTGCTCGCCCAGCACTTCACCAGTCTTATCTACCCCACGATCTACAACGTCGAGGGGTACCGACAGTGGCTGTTCGAGGCCGACCACAGGCCCGCCTATCGTTACCACCGCCAGCTGCTCCAGGTGTTGCAGTCACGATGCCCCGGGCGATGGCAGCTGAAGTCGCCGATCCACCTCGTCGACCCCTGGGCTCTGGACGAGACCTACCCCGACGCCCGTTACGTGCTCACCCATCGCGATCCCGTGAAGGTCACGGCGTCGGTGCTCAGCCTGGTGCGCTCCCTCACCGGCACGTTCACCGACCACGACTTCACCGATTACATCGTGGCGACGTGGCCCGAGACGATCGGAACGCTCCTCGATCGTCAGTCGGCCTTCCGTGACGATCTCGTCGCCGCCGGCAAGGGCGACGCGTTCATCGACGTGGCCTACGCCGACCTCGTGGCCGACCCCACGGCCACGGTGGGCTCGATCTACGACCGGCTCGGTACGCCGCTCTCGACCGCCGGAGAGACGGCGATGCGCGCCCACGCCGCTGCGCACCCGCAGGGCGCCCACGGCACCCATTCGTACTCGCTCGAGGAGTTCGGTCTGACCGCCGGCGCGCTCACCGAACGATTTGCCGACTACACATCTCGCTATCGCGCGTATCTGGAGCCGCAGCGATGAGAGGCGTCGACGAGCTGTTCGACACACGGGATGCCATCGACCTGGCCTGGATGGTCACGATCGGTGAGGTGACGGCCCGAGAGCTCGTCGAGACCGCCATCGCCCGGATCGAGGCCCGAAACCCGATCCTGAACGCTGTCGTGGCCGATCGCTTCGACCGGGCCCTCGACGAAGTCGATGCCGGCCTGCCCGACGGACCCCTCAAGGGTGTCCCGTTCGTGGTGAAGGACCTCGGCTGCGACGTTGCCGGTCTGCCGGCGACTCGGGGGAGCCGGCTCTTCGCCGATGTCGTGGCCAACGAGGACTGCGAGCTGACCCGGCGGTACAGGGCCGCCGGGCTGGTGATCCTCGGCAACACCAACTCCCCCGAGTTCGGGAAGAACGCCAGCACCGAACCGGTCCTGCACGGACCATCGCGCAACCCGTGGCGCACGACCCACTCGACCGGCGGGTCGAGCGGCGGGACCGCCGCCGCGGTGGCCGGGGGAATGGTGCCGGCCGGACACGCCAACGACGGCGGGGGTTCGATCCGCATCCCCGCCTCGGAGTGCGGCCTGTTCGGGCTCAAGCCCACGCGGATGCGCACGCCCTCCTGGCCGCAGGCGGCCTTCTTCGCCTGCCCATTGACGGTCGGCCATGCCCTCACCCGCACCGTGCGCGACAGCGCAGCGTTGCTCGACGCCGCCGCCGGCGGGCTTCCCGGCGACCCCGGTTCCACCCCACCGCGACCGCGGGCCGGCACCTTCATGGCCGTGCTGTCCGAGCCGCTGCAGCCCTTGCGCATAGGGGTGGCCACCACGTCGGTGCGAGGGAACGAGGCCCACCCGGCGGCCATCGCCGCCGTCGAGCAGACGGCCCGACTGTGCGAGGAGCTCGGCCATCGCGTGACGTACGCCTCGCCGACCTACGACCCCGACGCGGTCATCGAGTGCCTGTCGGTGCTGATGGGGGCGGTCGCCGCCGGTCAGGTCGAGGCCCGGCTCGCCGAACTCGGGCGACCGCTGGCCGACGACGACCTGGAACCGTTCAGCCGCTTCATGCACGAGCGGAGCCTCGGCCTGACGGGTCTCGAGGTGATCGCCGCGCTCCAGGAGCTGGAGGTGGTGAGTCGCTCGGTCGCCCCGTTCTTCGAGCCCCACGACCTGTGGCTCACGCCGACGCTGCTCCCACCCGTGCCGGAGCTGGGTTGGCTCGACACCACCGATGTCCAGGCCATGTTCAACCGGGCCGGACGCTTCAGCGAGATGACGGCGCTGGCCAACGTCACGGGCCAGCCGGCGATGTCGGTGCCTGCGGGCTTCGACGACGCCGGCCTGCCGGTGGGCGTGCAGTTCCTCGCCGCCCACAACCGTGAGGGGATCCTGCTGCAACTCGCCGCCCAGCTCGAGTCGGCGGCGCCGTGGCCCCGCACCGCCCCTTGGCCCTCTCCCGCCTGAAGGAGACGGCATCAGGTGCCGCGTGCCCAGGGGCACAGCGAAACCGACGACCGCGATGTGTGCCGGGCCCATTCCGCGGGGTTCAATGGTGTTGTGAGTCCCACCCCGTCGATCAGCGTTCCTCGCCGGGCCGAGGCCCCACGCTCGCCCAGGTCGAGCGGGGTCTGCGCCGTGGTGAGCACCGCACCGAGCTTCGTCCTGACGGGACCGGCGCGGTGAGGGCGGAGCGCCCCCTCGGGCGGCGGGGGTTCCTCGCCGGCGCGGGCGCGCTGGCCGCGCTCACGCTGATGGGCTGCGCCACGGCCCTCGACGACATCGGCGGGTCCGACGAGGACAACCGCAACTTCCAGGGCCGGCTGCTCCCCCAACCCGTGGCCAAGCCCGAGGTGACGTTCACCGACACCGAAGGCCGGCCCTACGACCTGCGTACGGCCACGGACGGCGAGATGACGATGGTGCTGTTCGGCTACACGAGCTGTCCCGATATCTGCCCGATCCACATGGGGGCCCTACCCCCCGCCATCGAGAAGGCCCGTCTGCCGGCCGGCAACCCCAACGTCGTCTTCGTGGGCGTCGACACCGCCCGCGATACGCCGGAGAAGATGCGGGAGTTCCTCGACCGCTTCGATCGCCGCTTCGTGGGTCTCACCGCCACCCCCGAGGAGATCGACCGGGCCCTGGCCGAGGTCGGCTTCCCCCCCGTCGTCATCGACCCCGAGGGCAAGGGGGGCGACAACTACAGCGTCGGTCACCCGAGCCAGATCCTGGTGTTCACCCCCGACAACCTGGCCCACATCGTGTACCCGTTCGGCACCCGCGAGCAGGCCTGGGCCGAGGACCTCCCCCGACTGGCCACCATCGATTGGAACCTCGCGTGAGGCGCGGCTCCGACACGAGCGGCATCTGGAGGGTGGCACCGTGAGCTGGTGGTGCTCGGCCGATGGGCGGGCCTGGACCTGGGAATGGCGCCCCTACCTCGGCGCGTGGCTCCTGGTCGGGTTCCTGTTCGCCGTCTACACCTGGGCCTACCGCTCCGACCCCGACTTCCCCCTGCGCCGCAAGCTCTGCGCCCTCGGCGGCATCGTCATCATCCTGATCGCCACCGACTGGCCGATGGCCTCGCTCGGCGCCGGCTACCTGCTCTCCGTGCAGATGGGCCGGCAGGTGCTGATCGTTCTCATCGCCGTGCCACTCCTGATGTACGGGGCGCCTCCCGTGGTCGGCCGTTGGCTCGACGGCTCGCAACGGCGGCGATCGGTCACGAAGGTGCTCAGCAACCCGCTGTTCGCCGTCCTGGCCACGAGCGGACTGCTGCTCGCCGTGAACACCCCGATGGTGTCGGACCGCACGATCATCAGTCCGCTCGGGTCCTTCGCCGTCGACTTCCTCTGGATCGTGGCCGGGGTCCTGATGTGGTTCCCCGTGCAATCACCATCACCGATGGCCCCGCGCCTGGTCGGGCCCCTCGCCCTCGTCTACCTGTTCATCCAGTCCATCGCGCCCCTGCCGACCTCGTTCTTCATGACCTGGGCGGAGTACCCGCTCTTCGCCACCTTCGAACTGGCCCCCAGGGTGGTGCAGGGCTTCAGTGCCGTCGACGACCAGGAACTGGCCTCGGGCATCGCCCAGGTGCTCGGCGGTCTGGTCATCTGGTTCCAGATCACCGCCCGGTTCCTGCACTGGGCCATCCTGCGCGAACGCGAGGAGAACGCCACCGTCCCGGACTTCATCCGCCGGGCCGACGCTCGTGAAACGGCCCGCGCCGCGAAAACGGACCGGTAGACGCCCGCGTCAGTCGACCGCGGTCACACCCCCGTCGACCACGATCGAAGCGCCGGTGATGAACGACGCGGCGTCCGACAACAGGAACGCCACCGGGGCCCCGATCTCCTCGGGGCGCCCCACCCGGCCGAGCACCGACGAGCGATTGAACTCGTCGCGTACCTCGGGGATGTCGAGGGCCACCTGCAACATCGGTGTCTCGATGTACCCCGGGCACACGGCGTTGACCCGGATGCCCTCGGGGCCGAGTTGATGGGCCATCGAACGCACGGCGCCGAGCACGCCGGCCTTCGAGGCGCAGTAGGCGGGGATGGCGGCGTTGCCGATCCAGCCCTCGATGGAGGCGATGCCGACGACGGCGGCGCCGGACACCGACCTCAGCTCGGGCAGCAGAGCCTGGACCAGCAGGGGGAAGGCGCGCAGGTTCACGTCGAGCACGGCGTCCCACAACTGCTCGTCGAGCAGGCCGAGGTTCTCGGCCCGCACCACCCCGGCCGCGTGTACGAGCCCACCGATGGGTCCGACCACCGCGCGGCTGGCATCGATGGCCGCGCCGAAGGAGGCGGCATCGGTGACGTCCACCATCGCGCCGTGCGCCTCGACGTCGAAGTCGCCGGCGATGGCTGCGGCCTCGGCCGTGGCCCGGTCGCCGTCGAGATCCCAGAGCGCCACCCCTCGGCCTTGCCCGGCGAGCGCCCGGGCGCTGGCCCGCCCGATCCCCGACGCGCCTCCGGTGACCACAACCGCTCCTGCTGCGTGCATGCGCTTCCCCCACGAAGTCAGCCGGGCCTGCGTGTCGAGCCCGGGCCGCGGCAGTCGAGCGCGCCCGGCGGGGATCTGTCAAGGTTCGAACCAGCTCACCATCTCGGACCACCTGGTCCTGGTCACACCGACGGACCGATCACGAGGGGGACACGATGGACGACGGGCGATTCGAGGGGAAGGTGGCCATCGTCACCGGTGCGGCCCGGGGGATGGGCGAAGCGATCACGCGTCGACTCGCGGCCGAGGGCGCGGCCGTGGTGCTCACCGACGTCCTGGTCGACGACGGTGAGGCCGTCGCCGCCGACCTCGGCGACCGGGCCCGCTTCGTGGCCCACGACGTCACCGACGCGGCCCAGTGGGCCCGCGTCGTGGCCACCGCCGAGGAGGAGTTCGGATCCGTCGACGTGCTGGTCAACAACGCCGGCATCTTCTGGCGCCGCGCCCTCGAGGACGAGACGGCCGAACGTCTGCGCCGAATCCTCGACGTGAACACGATCGGTCCCTTCCTCGGCCTGCAGGCCGTCCTGCCAGCCTTCCGCCGAGTCGGCGGGGGCGCCATCGTGAACGTCGTCTCGCTGGCATCGATGCACGGCTACGCCTGGCAGGGCGCCTACGGCGCGTCGAAGTGGGCCCTGCGCGGTCTCACCCGCACCGCCGCTCAGGAGTTCGGACCCGAGGGCATCCGGGTCAACGCGGTGATGCCCGGTCCGATCGAGACGGCCATGCTGCCACCCGACACCACCGGCCTCGGCAACGCCCGCTTCGCGGGCATACCTCTGGGCCGTTCGGGCCAAGCCGGCGAGGTCGCCGCCGTGGTGTGCTTCCTGGCCTCGGCTGATGCGGCCTACGTGTCGGGTGCCGAGGTCGTGGTCGACGGCGGCTCGTCGTCGGCCCCCGCCGCAACCCCGCGCCCGCCGGTCGGGTAGATCCTGGGAATCGGGCCAAGGCGTGACCTCCCCTCCGTCCGCCCCGACGCCGTCGACGCCGTCGACGGCGTCGACGATCGGCCTACCGTGGGCAGGTGCCGAGCCGCGATCCCGAGGTCCAGCGCCTCACCGACATCGAGGCGATCCGCCAGGTGGTGCTGCGGTACTGCCGGGGGATCGACCGGCTCGACCTCGAGCTGGTGCGGGCCTGCTATCACCCCGACGCCACCGACACCCACGGGACGTTCACCGGCACCGTCGACGAGTACCTGGTGTGGGTCGAGCGGGTCCTCGGCCGCTACGACGACACGTTCCACCTGATCGGCAATCACCTCGTCGAACTGGTCGAGGGCCCGTTCGGCGACCCGTCCACGGTGGCCCGGTCGGAGGCCTATGGCGTGGCTCATCACCGCAGCCGCGACCCCGACCCGCACCGCAACCTCACCATCGGCTTCCGGTTCCTCGACCGGTTCGAACGTCGCACGGGCGGTGAGTGGCGAATCGCCCGGCGGATCGCCACCACCGAGTGGGTGACCGCCCTCGGCCCCGAGCAGCGCTGGCCCCTGCCCGCCGGCGGCGCCGTGGGCGGACGCGGCCGCCGCGACCCGTTGTACGAGCTGGTGCCGGAGCTCGACAACTCCGGCGAGGCCCCCTGACCGAGGCCGGCGACCCCTCGGGGTCACCGGCGTGGAGCGACCGCTTGGTTCTCTACACGGCCGATGTCGAGTGGGCCTGACGGCAGCGGGTTCGAAGCGTCGGGCTCCCCGGGGAGAACAGAACCTGCCGCGATCATCTGCCTCTGCCGAGGGATCAACGACCGCACGGTCCGCAACGCCATCGCCACGGGCCCGGTCGTGGTCGACGAGCTCGCCGAAGCGTCGCTACGGCCCCGCAGATCCACCAGGACTGACCCCGCCGGCGGCCGCATCTCCGGCCCGGTGCTCTGTCCGCCCTCCAACGTTCGTGGACGGAGCACTAATGTGAGCGGTGGTGCCCGCAACCCGGGCACCACCGACTCACCACCCGGGGGGGCAGATGCCGGTCGAAGGTCAACGCGATCCCGCGCTGGTGAAGGCTGCGTTGGAAGGGTGGCTGGGGGCGCAGATGCCTGATGCCCGTGACATGGTCGTGACCGATCTCGAGGTCCCGCAGTCGAGCGGGTTCTCCAACGAGACGTTCCTCCTCGACGCGGCCTGGACCGACGGCGACGGCACCCCGGTGGCGGCGGAGCTGGTGCTGCGCAGCCAGCCGCTGGTGCACAAGCTCTTCCCCGAGAGCGAGCTGCTCGTGCACCAGTACGAAGTGATCCGCCACCTCGGCGAGCACACGGACGTGCCCGTGCCCCGCACCTTCGGCGCCGAGCGCGACCCGGAGGTGCTGGGGGCCCCGTTCTTCGTGATGGACCGGTTGCACGGCCTGGTGCCCGGCGACGCCCCGCCGTACACGCAGGAGGGCTTCGTCATGGAGATGGCCCCCGAACGGCGTCGGGAGTGGCACACCAACGCCGTCGAAGCCCTCGTGAAGGTCGGCCAGGTCGACTGGCACGCGGCCGGGCTCGAGTTCCTCGACCAACCGCACCACGGCCCGCTCGGTCCGCAGCAACGGCGCAACTACTTTGCCGGCTATTTGGAGTGGGCCACCAAGGGTGAAGCGCACCCGATCGCCACCCCGGCGTTCGAATGGCTGGATGCCAACTGGCCCGACGACGGCGAGCACTTCGGGCTGAGTTGGGGCGACGCCCGGCCCGGCAACCAGATGTTCGACGGCACCGAGGTCATCGGTGTCTTCGACTGGGAGATGGTATCGCTCGGCAATCCGGAGCAGGACCTCGGCTGGTGGCTGTTCCTCCAGCGCTACTCGACCGACGGCGTGGGGGCGGCCCTGCCCGACGGCTTCCTCGACCGGGCCGAGACCATCACCCTCTGGGAAAGGTTGATGGGCCGTAGCGCCACCAACATCGACTTCTACGAGCGGTTGGGCGGCTTCCAGTTCTGCCTGGTCATGGTGAAGCTGGCCGAGATGTACTCGATGTCGATGGGTCCGGCGGCGCTGGCCATGGCCATCTGGAACCCCGTGGCCGAGATCACCGCCGAGCTGCTCGGCATCGAGATGCCACCCCCTCCCGGGGCACCGGTCGCGTCCTGAAACCACGGCACGTCGGACACGGGGCCGCTCTCCCGCTCACCGCCTGCTTGACTGCCCGGTCATGAGGTTCTCCCTTTCGCTCCCCCTGCTGAAGGACCTGGCCGCCCCTGATCCGTTCCGTGAGACGTTCGATCTCGCCGTGCTGGCCGAGGAGTGCGGGTTCGACACCGTCACCATCGGCCATCACCACTTCATGCCCGGCAACATGAGTGACCCCCTCACGTTCCTGGCCGCGGTGGCGGCGCGCACGTCCACCATCCGGGTGGGCACCGGCATCTTCCAGCTCCCGGCCCACAACCCGGTTCGGGTGGCCGAGCAGGTCGCCACCATCGATCAGCTCTCGGGCGGACGGGTGTCGCTCGGCGTGGGCCTCGGCTGGTGGCCGCTCGAGTACGAGGTGCAGGGTTCGGACTTCCGCCGGCGCGGAGCCCGGATGGAGGAGGCGCTGCGCATCCTGAAGCTCGTGTGGACCGAGGAGGACACCTCGTTCGAGGGACGGTTCTGGTCGTTCCCCGAGCTCACCGTGCACCCCCGTCCCGTACAGGACCCCCATCCGCCCTTGTGGGTGGCGGGGGTGGCCGACGCCGCCGTGGATCGGGCCGCTCGGCTGGGCGATGCGTGGCTGTGCGGGCCGGTGCAGTCACTGGGCAAGGCCGAATCGTGCCTCGACGTGTACCGGGCGTCGTGCGTCACCGCTGGCACCACGCCCGACTGGGTGCTGCGCCGCTACGCCTGGGTGGGCGCCGATCGCGCCCAGGTGATGGACGAGGTGCTGCCCGAGTACGTGGGCGGGCTGATGGAGCACTGGCGCGAATCGGTGGAGGACGACGACGAGAAGGCGCTGTTCGCCCGCATCGACGCCGGCGACGCCGTTTCTCCAGAAGAGATCGCCGCCGACCGCCTGTTATTCGGCGCCCCCGAGGACGTGATCGGGCAGGTCGAGCGGTACCAGGAGGTCACCGGGTGCGAGCACGTGCACGCCGCGTTCGGGGCCGGCCTGCCCGGCGCCAGCGCGAAGGCGTCCCTCGGCACCTACGCCGAGATCGCCGAGATGATCCGGCTGTTCGGTCGCGAAGTCATCCCCGCTTTCGATCCAGCGACGTCTAGCGTGTCCAGTCCATGACGACCGACGTGCGGCCCGACGACGAACGGAACCGCGACCGCTACCGGAACCTACGGGCATGGAACGTGGGGGTGGGCTCGGCTCACCTCCTCCAGGGTGTGGTCATCCTGGCCATCAGCGCCGCCTTCGCCATCCCCGTGGTGGCCACCGTGCAGACCGGTCCACCGGGCGGGGCCGGGTCGCTCGACCAGACGACGACCCTCTTCGAGTTCAGCTTCCCGATCGCCATCGCCCTCTTCCTTTTCCTCGCCGCCGCCGACCACCTCCTGATGGCGGCACCGCGCATCCACCGCTGGTACGAGGCGAACCTCGGCCGGGGCATCAACGTGGCCCGCTGGATCGAGTACTCGATCTCCGCCTCGCTGATGATCCTGCTCATCGGCCTGCTGACCGGCATCAACAACCTCTACGCCATGATCGCCATCTTCGGCGTCAACGCCTCGATGATCCTGTTCGGCCTCGTCATGGAGCAGGTCAACACCGACCGCACCAGGGTGAACTGGTGGCCCTTCGTGTTCGGCTGCATCGCCGGCATCGTGCCGTGGGTCATCATCACGACGTCGCTGATCGTCTCGTCGGTCGACGACCGCGGCGACAACGACGGCGTGCCGTTCTTCGTCTACGTCATCTTCGTGACGCTGTTCCTGCTGTTCAACTGCTTCGCCCTCAACCAGTGGCTGCAGTACCGGGGCAAAGGTCGTTTCGCCGACTACCTGTACGGCGAGAAGGTGTACCTGGTGCTGAGCCTGGTGGCCAAGACCGCGCTGGCCTGGCAGATCTATTTCGGCACACTGGCCAACTGACGCGAACAGGTCAGGGCCTCGGGGATCGCCGTCGGCAAGCTGGTGGTCACCGCCGCCGCAGGCTGAAAGCTGTCGACCTTGGGCCACGCGTCGGACGTCGGCCGGATTCCCTGCGGCACGAGGGCGACACCGACGGTACGGTGCGGGCGTGACATCTGCCATCCTGCTCTGCGTCGACGGCTCCGAGGCCTCTCTGGCCGCCATGATCGCGGGGCTCGGGCTGGTCGGCCGGGGTGGGCCGATCGCCCTCGTCACCGTCGTCGACGACCCCGACCCCATGCTGGTCACCGGTACCGGTTTCGCCGGAGGGGTGATGACACCCGAGGGTCTCGACGAGATGACCGCGGCGGCCCACGAGGGGGCACGGGAGATCCTCGACGAAACGGCCGAGACCCTCGAGCTGACGGACGCACCCACCTACATCGTTCGCGGCGACGCGGCCACCGCCATCTGCGCGCTGGCCACCGAGCTCGACGCCCGGGCCATCGTCATCGGTTCGCGAGGACGCAGCGGCTTCAAGCGCGCCGTACTCGGTTCGGTGTCCGACCACGTGGTGCGCCACGCCCCCTGTCCCGTTGTCATCACCAGCCACTCGGGCACCGCCTGACCCCACGAACTCCGCCGAAACCCCGCCCAGCGAGGAAAGATCGAGCCGACCATGGACCTCACCACCGGCCTCGACTACCTGCGCTCGCGGCGCAACGGCGTGCTGATCACCCTCCAGGGCGATGGACGACCGCAGAGTTCGAACATCACCTATGTCGTCGGCGACGACGGCCTGATCTGGGCCAGCACGCTCCTCCGCCTCAGCTCTTCGTCTCCACCACCAGGTCGGGTTGGGTGCGGGCCCAGTCGCCGTTGACGTAAGCCTCGTAGCCGGGCCGGCCGAGCAGCACCGAGAACAGCCAGCCGCTGGCCATCGTGTTGGTGACCTCCTGGGCCCGGCCGATGGCCATGGCCTCCGGGGCGCACGCCCCACCGCCGAACTCGGTGATGTAGCCACTCAGCGCCGCGGGGACGTCGGGAAGCGTGGGCAGAAGGGTCTGGTACAGGCAGAGGTCGCTGAACGACTGATGCACGGCGTCGACGAGCTCGACCTTCTCGAAGGGACGACCCGGTACCTGGTCGAACGGCCGGGTGCTGTCGGTGTCCACCGGGGTGGTGGTGTCCTTCGTACCGACCATGACGAGGGTGGGCACATCGACCCGCGACAGTTCCTCGTCGGTGAGGCGACGAGTGAAGGGCGCCAGCCCGATGACCGTGTCGATCCGGTTGTCGAGAGCCGAGGTCCCGTAGGCGGTGGTGCGCCCCGACACCATGGCGAAGCCCGTGTAGCCGCCGTAGCTGTGGCCGATGAAGCCGATCGTCGACGGCTCGACGAGGCCGGTGAGCTGCGCCGGGGCGCTCGCGAGCTGCCCGTTGGCGGCGGCGAGCACACCGTCGAGCATCGCCGTCACGTCCTGGGGGCGGTCGATGTCGTTCTGGTCGGCGGGCACGGTGGTGTCGAGCACGGCCTCGAGGGCCGAGTCACCGATGTGGTCGGCCGCCACGACCACGAATCCCTGGGAGGCCAGGTGCTCGGCGAGGAACGCCGAGATGAAGCGCACACCCCCCGCGCCATGGGAATAGACGACCAGGGGGAACGGACCGCCGGTAGCGGCGGGCGGGTCGGCCAAGGCCAGCTTCGAGTCGTAGTAGGCCGTCGGGAGGAAGCTGTAGCGCGACGGCGTGCCGGTGGTACCGACGGGGGCGGGGTACCAGACGTCGACGGTCAGCGGTCGGTTCCGGGGAACGTCGTTGACGGTGATCGTCGACCGACCGACCGCGTAGGGCCCGGGCGATCCCGGGTCGACCGTCGGGGCGGCCACCGCAGTGGTGGTCGGGGACGATGACTCGCCACTGCTCGAACAGGACGCGGCCCCGAGCACCAGAGCCAGCACCGCCAGGGACACGAGCGGTGAGCGGCGGAGACCAACGCGACGACGAGCGAACGGTGACGGGCTGTCGGTCAATCGAGTCACGTGAACACGACGTCGTCGCGAAGTGAGCGCTTCAGCTCGGCGAAGCCCTTCGTGGCCGCCAGCGTGCGCACGGCGTCCCAGAGCCGTACGGCATCGTGGCCCCGGGGGATGTTCGAGATCACCGGGCCGAAGAGCGAATTCTCTCGGTCGGTACCGGGGTCGAAGGTCAGGATCGGCGTCCCGACGTCTCGGCCGGTACGCGCGAACGCGGTGTCGGTCTCGTCGCGCAGCACGTCGTCCCATGCTGGGTCACCCGCAGCCGCCCCGAGGGTGGACGGCAGTCCGGCCGCGTCGACGACCTCGTCGACAAAGCCGGTCGGCACCTCCGCCCCGCTCCAGATGCCGGCACTCAGCCCGCCCGGGTGGAGGCGCTCGCCCATCGCCGTGTACAGCCCGCCAACGACCTCGTCGCCCCGCTCGGCGCGGGCGGCGGCGCACACCCGGAGAAGATCCCGGCCCAGCCCGTGCAGGGCGGGGTACGCGGGCGGGAAGTCGGCGCCGTAGTCCTTGCCCTCGTTGATCACGGCGAGGGAGATGAAGCGCCATCGCACCTGGTAATCGGTCAGAGCGACGACTTCCTGCACCCACCGACTGGCGATCCAGGCGAACGGACAGACGGGGTCGAAGAAGAACTCGAGATCGGGCTGGTCGTTCATGGCCCTGAGGGTACGCGGCCTCTGACGGGATGGGACCCGTTCCGGCTGACGGACCTCGACCGGGTTCGGGTCAGCTCACCGTCAGCGGGCTGGTCGCCGGGAACTCCCAGAACTGGAGCTCGCACATCATGGGGAGCAGGAAGCCCACATAGATCGAGTGGATCTTCACGACGACGTGGTCGTCGACGATCACATCGATGAGATCGACCCGCGGATCCTTCTCGCCGAAGGCCCGGGCCCGGTCGCGCGCCGCCACCAGCTCGTCGAGGGTGCCGACGGCCAGTCCGTAGTGGTCGAGGCGGGCGCCGTGCATGGTGTCGACCAGGCGGTCGAGGGGTACGTCGTCCGGGGCGATGAGAGCGTCGAGCGGGAAGCCGTCGGAGGCCAGCAGTTCCAGAGCCCGGTCGAACCCGTCGGCGTCGTAGACGAACGATCCGCACACGGTGAGCTCGTTGAGCAGCATCCGGTTGGGGTCGAACGTGGGGGCCTCGATGCCCGCACCCACCATCACCATGCGCCCGCCGCGACGCAATCGGCAGAAGCCGGCCTCCATCGCCACCTTCTTCCCCGAGCACTCGAGCACCACGTCGACCGCGCCTTCGGCGATCCGCTCGGGTTCCCATTGCGGGAACACCTCGAGGTCGCCAGGGTCGAGCACCGTGTCGGCGCCGAGCTCGGCGGCCAGGTGGCGGCGGCTCTCCCCCGGCTCGACGACGGTGATCGGACCCACACCCCTGGCCACCAACACCGCGACCGAGAGGGCACCGATGGGTCCGGCGCCGATCACCATCACCGAATCGCCCTCGACGATGTGGGCCCGGGTGATGCCGTGCAGGGCAACGGCGAGGGGCTCGGCCAACGCCGCGGCTCGGGAAGACAACCCGTCGGGCACAGCCAGCAACTGGCGGGCATCGACGAGCACGTACTCGGCGAAGGCGCCGTCGAGGGCGGGCCCCTCGCTCATCGACCGACCCCGGTTCTCGCACTGGGACGGCTGGCCCTCGCGACAGCGCCGGCAGTGCCCACATCGTGGTGAGGGCCCGCCGACCACCTTGTCCCCGCGAGACCATCGCTCGACATCGGGTCCCACCGCGCTGACGACGCCCGACCACTCGTGGCCCTCCACCCGGCCCGGCGTGCCCCATCCCTCCAGGATCATGTGGATGTCGGAGCCGCAGATCCCACAGTGACCGACCTCGACCAGCACTTGGCCAGGTCCGGGCTCGGGCACCGGGCGTTCCTCGAGCACCACCTCACCGGGGCGGGTGTAGATCGCGCTCGCCATGACAACCGGAATCTCGCCCATCGGTTCCCCCTCGAACCGTCGATGTCGGGTCCCCCGCCGACGAGATGATCCCCGCCGGCCCTGCTCCCAGGATCTGACAAGCACGTCAGCATAGAGCCTGCGCCCCCCGATGGGCCGAGCGACGAAACGACCGGACGCCGGTCGGGCGTCGACTACTCCAGCGGTTCCAACTCGGTGGGCTCGATACCGAGGTAACGCTCGAGGTTGCGGTGCAGGTTGATCACCCGTACCTCCTCGGAACCCACCACCAGATGGTCCAGACCGGGTTGGTGCAACCCCTTCTGCGCGCTGCGCAACAGCGCCACGTCCTGGTCCATGACCTGGCCGAGCGACGTGTCGGCCGGGAGGTGGACGTCGGTGATGCGGGTGCGCGGCGAGCCCGGCGGGCGTCGGTGGAAGAGGTACATGCAGAACTGCGCCTCGTCCACGCTCGGGCCCGGCCGGGCGATGAGGACGTTGACCATCTCGCCCCACACCAGCACCGTGGCGTTCGGGAACAGGTTGTACTGCGAGAGCGTGAGCAGGCCGTCGGTGTCGAAGTCGGAGAGATCGACACCTCTCGCCGCCTGCACGTCACGGATGCCCTGGGCCATCACGTCGCGCAGGGTCTGGCCCTCGGGAACCACGGGCACGGGATCACCGTCGGCCGCGCCGATCCGTGCTGCGCCCTGGGTGGCCAGCATGTTGTCCCACACGTCCTGGTCGGTGGCGTCGCGAACGCGGGGGCTGGGCACGCCGTACTGCTGGTACGACGCCCCACAGTGGGTCCAGAGCCGCTGCGGGGCATGGACATCGTCGATCGTGTACAGCATCTCGGGGTGGATGCCCTGCACGTGGTAGGTGTCCGAAAAGCCCTCGGCCACCACCTTCCAGTTGCTCGGCACCGGGATGGTGAGCGAGGCGTCGGCGTGGAACTCGTCGAGCCGGGCCCAGTCGGCGTCGTTCCACATGCCGTCCATGTAGTCGGGCAACGACATGGCGCCGGGATCGAGGTTCACGAAGACCAGTGGGCCCCACGTGTCCGCCTGCGCCTCGAACAGCGGGTAGTCCTCGTTCCGGAACCCGGCACCGAATCCCTTGCGCGAGGGGACCTCACGCAGCTTGCCCTCGAGGTCCCACGCCCACCGGTGGTACGGGCACCGCAGCTCGGACAACTCGGAGCCCTGCCCGGTGCAGATCACCGACCCGCGGTGACGACACACGTTCTGGAAGGCCCGCAACTCGCCGTCGTCACCCCGCACGACCAGCACTGACAGGGAGCCGGAGACGTACTCGTAGAAGTCGCCCGGCTCGGGCACGTGATCGATGGTGCAGGCGATCTGCCAGGCGAAGGGCCACATGCGTTCAGCTTCGAGGGCGGCGAAGGTGGGCGACACGTAGCGCGCACGGGGGATGCGCACGGGGGCCACCGCGGGAGTGATGGCGGTGTCGACCATGTCGCCATCGGTGAGGCCGGTCACAGGGTGGCCGATGGCCATGGGCGCTCCTCGGGTAAGGACAGGCCGCGGGCACGGCGAGTGGTCAGGCGGGCAGAGCCGGGTTGGGACGCACCCGAACCCCCGGACGGCGCGCAAAGCCCACCTTGCCACAGCGGGCCGGCGGTGAGGACACCCGCAGGCCACTGATAAGGTCGTCAGCCGACGGGCTCGGCCCTTGGCGCCGGGCCCGAACAGATCGCGATGCCGCTTCCGACGGCATCCTCCCGGCTCCCGAGGTCAACAAAGCATGTCTGACAACGCGCTCACCGTGGACCAGATCGACATCTCGAGTCGTGAGTTCTGGGGCCGGCCCTGGGCCGAGCGCGACGCCGCCTTCGCCACCCTGCGCAGGGAACGGCCCATCGCCTTCTTCGAGGAACCGGTCATCGAGGCCATCCCTCCGGGACCGGGCTATTGGGCCATCACCCGCCACGCCGACATCATCGAGATCAGCCGGAACCCGGAGGTCTTCTCGTCGGCCGCCGGAGCGGTGTCGATCCTGGACCTGCCTCAGGAGATGAGCGAGTTCTTCGGCTCGTTCATCTCGATGGACGACCCCCGCCACGCCCACCTCCGCAAGATCGTTTCCGGCACGTTCACCCCGCGAATGCTCGACAAGATCCTCGCCGACGTCGAGCGGGTGGCGATCGACATCGTGGCGGGCGTGGCCGGCAAGGGGGAGATCGACCTCGTCACCGAGGTGGCCAGCCCGTTCCCGCTGCTGGTCATCTGCGACATGATGGGCATCCCCGAGTCGCAACAGCAGATGGTGCTCGAGCAGTCGAACATCATCCTCTCAGGCGCCGACCCCGAGTTCATTCCCGAGGGCACCGACCCGGTGGCCGCCTTCCTCGGGGCGGGAGCTCTCCTCGAGGGGCTGCTCAACGAACTCGCCGCGGACCGGCGCGCCGAGCCCACCGATGACCTGTTGTCGGCGCTGGTGAACACCGATGTCGACGGTGAGCGTCTCACCCAACAGGAGCTGGCGTCGTTCTTCATCCTGCTGGCCGTGGCGGGAAACGAGACCACTCGTACCGCCACCAGCCACGGGGTGGCCCACTTGGGGGCCAATCCCGATCAGCGCGCCATCTGGATGGCCGACGTCGACGGGGTCACCCCCACCGCCGTCGAGGAGATCGTGCGCTTCGCCTCCCCGGTGGTCTGGATGCGCCGCACCCTCACCCGCGACCACGTGCTGTCGGACCACCAGTTCCACGAAGGTGACAAGGTGCTGTTGTTCTACGGCTCCGCCAACCGTGACGACGCGGTGTTCGCCGACCCGGACCGCTTCGACGTGCGTCGTGACCCCAACCCTCACGTGGGCTTCGGTGGACCCGGGCCCCACTTCTGCCTGGGTGCCCACCTGGCCCGGCGCGAGCTCGGCCTCATCTTCCGGGAGATGTTCCGCCAGCTCCCCGACCTCGAACTGGCCGGCCCGCCCGATCAGCTGCACTCGAGCTTCATCAACGGCATCAAGCACCTCCCGGTGCGCTTCACTCCCACGACCTGACCGGCCGCCCGATCGGTTGACCTCCAGACCGTTGCGCCCATCTCGCGTACCTGTCGAACAACACCGCCCCATGTGACAGGTTCCGTAGACGGGTTCGCTTGGAAGGCGTAGTCAGGAAAGGGCGCCGCTGCGGTCGGTGACCTCGATCAGCTCCAGACACTCGCCGTCGGGTCCCGGCCAGAAGAGCACCTCGAGCAACGGCAGGTCGTCACCCACGCTCAATTCCCCAGTGGGGGCGAAGGGCACACTCCCGGCGGCACGTACGACGGCCTCGTCGCGGGCGCAGTCGTCGGTGGACCATGCCATCCGGAACAGACCGAGCTCGTTGGCGGCCCGAACCCGCGGGCCGCTCGCGGTGCCGTGGTGGTGCCACTGCACGAGCGACACCCCGAACTGCGAGCCGCTGTCGGCGAAGTCGGCCCGGCTGGTCTCGACGGCTCCTTCGATCCCGTGGACGGCGCCATCGGTGACGTGGGTGTCCCATCGGCCGACAAGGTCGAGGCCCAACACGTCGCGGTAGTAGACGACGGACACGTCGAGATCGGTCACGTTCACCACGACCCGGGCGATCCGGGAGTCGGCGCCGGCCTCGAGTTGCACGGCGACCCCGTCCGGGTCGTTCACCACTGCGGTGGCCGCTGAGGTTCCGGTTGGCCCGACGACCGGGAGGGGGCCGGCCACGACGGTGCCCCCGGCTGTCCGGGCATCAGAGATCGTGGCCTCGATCGTCGGACTGGTGATCACGAGATGGTGCAGGCCCAGCGTCCACGGCGTGGCCGGTGGGGCGCCAGTGGGCTTCGGCACTGTCCACTGCAACAGATCGAGCGACAGCCCGTCGAACCCCACGTCGCCTTGGAGCATCCACGCATCCCAGGCCACTTGGGCCAGCCCGAAGGCGACGCCGGGCTGGGGCCGACTCGGCACGGTGTGGGTGGTGGGACGAAGCCCCAGCGCCTCGTAGAACCGCTTCGACGCGACAAGGTCGGTGCAGTTGGTGTTGACGTGATAGATCCGTGATCCCCCGATCGGCATGGGTCGCACCGTAGCGGCGACCGGCACGGGGCGACGTCAGTCGAGGGTGGGAGAGGCCGGGAGGTCGAGGACCTGCATGTCCTCGTGACGGCGGCGGATCTGGTCGTGGAAGCTGGGCTTGGTGGGGATCCAGAACCGGCCGTGGCGCACGGCGTCGAGCACCAGACCGGCCACCTCGTCTGGTGGCATCCCCGCGGCGGTGGCGTCGCGGATGGCCTCGGTCACGAACGCGGCATCGGGGGTGAGATCGGGGTGGAGACGATCGACGTGGCGCTCGGGGCGATTGCGTTCGGAGAACCCGATGCCGGTGGCCACCAGGCTGGGCACGAGACACGACACACCGATCGGCGCACCCACCGACGCCAGGTCGTGGGCCAGGCACTCCGTCACCCCCACGGCGGCGAACTTCGACGCGTAGTACGGGCCGGAGAAGGCGTTGGTGACCAACCCTCCCATCGATGCCGTCGACACGAAGTGCCCGGGCTGCCCGCCCGCGATCATCCGGGGGATGAACGAACGGATGGCGTTGACGATGCCGTAGAAGTTGACGCCCATCGTCCATTCGAAGTCGGCGACGGGCCGCTCCCACACGATGCCGCCGCTGAAGACCCCGGCGTTGGCGCACACCAGGTGCACGGCGCCGTGCTCGGCGTAGGTGGTCTCGGCCAGTCGCTCCACCTCGTCGGCCGAAGACACGTCGGTGCGAAACCCGATCGCTGTTCCTCCGGCGGCGGTGATGGCGGCCACTGTCTCGTCGAGCGCCGGCTTCTCGACGTCGGTGACGACCACCGACATCCCTTCACCGGCGAACCGTTCGGCCATGGCCCGGCCCATGCCGCTGCCGGCACCCGTGACCACGGCAACTCTCCCCTGCAGGTCATCCATGGATCGACACGCTAACCGGGCCTCCGTTCGCGTCGGGGCGGCGGACGACCTCCGCCGATCAGAACGATTCGGGGTCGGCCTGCACCTCGGGCGGCACGGGGTGGCGGTACAACTCGGAGGCGTTCTGCCAGGTGATACGGCGCACATCGTGGGGCGGAAGATCACCGATCTCCTTGCGCACGATCTCCTGGGTGTTGGGCCAGGTGGAGTCGCAGTGCGGGTAGTCGCTCTCGAGGAGGATGTTCTCGACGCCGATGCGGTCGCGCTGCACGAACGCCGAGGGGTCCTCCACCGCGCAGAACCAGAAGTTCCGGGCCAGCACCTCGGCCGGGGTGAGGTCGGTGCCCTTCCATGTCCCGTACATCTCGTGATAGCCGAGCATGTGGTCGAGCCGGTCCATCAGCCCGGCCACCCAGCCGATGCCGCCCTCACTCATGCACAGCTTCAGGTCGGGGAAGCGCACCGGCAGCATCGAGTAGAGCCAGTCGATGGCCGCGAACATGGCGTAACCGAAGAAGAGCACGCCCACCGTGTCGGGGGGGGCGTCGGGAGCGGTGGCCGGTGACGTGCCCGACGAGCCGATGTGCAGGTTCACCACGGTGCCCGTCTCGGCACACGCCGCCATGAGCGGGTCCCAGTGCCCGGTGTGCAACGACGGCAGCCCCAACAGGTGAGGGGCCTCGGTGAAGGTGACGGCCTTGAAGCCCCGTTCGGCGTTGCGCCTCACCTCGTCGGCGGCCAGGTGGGGGTCGAGCAGCCACGGGATCTGGCACGGGATGATGCGCCCCGGGTGGGCACCGGCCCAGGCGTCGATGTGCCAGTCGTTCCAAGCCCGCACCGTGGCCAGGGCCAGGTCGGTGTCGGTGGTGGTGAGCTGCAGACGCTGGCCGGCGAACCCGGGCAGGAACGACGGGAAGTTGACGCTGGCGTAGACGCCGTTGAGGTCCATGTCGGCCACCCGGGCTTCGATGTCCCAGGCGCCGCGTCGCATCTCGTCGAAGCGCGCCGGCTCGAACGAGTACTCGCTCACCGGCCGGCCGACGACGGCGTTGAAGCCCACGTTGGGGAACTCCTGGCCGTCGTACACCCACACCTCGGCACCGTCGTCCTTCTCCACGATCCTCGGCGCCCGCTCGGCCAGCGCCGCCGGCACCCGACCCTCGAAGGTGTCGGGGGGCTCGACGATGTGGTCGTCGGCGGAGATGATCGTGTAACGCCGCTCCCGACGCACGGGCTCGGGCAGGAACGTCACCTTCCCGGTCTTCGACTTTCCGCCCACGGTGAAGTCGGCGTTGGCGGCCAGGTCGTCGATGCTGATGCTCATGTGAGGACCTCCGGGTGGTCACGCAGGAGTCGGCGCACCGCGCCGGCCCAGAACACTTCGGTGCCCCGTTCGAGCAGCGACGCCTTCATGGCGGGGCGCACGACGGGTGGGACGGTGGTGGCCTCTCGACCCGAGCTGACCACGTCGAGCATGAGTCGGCACTGGCGGTCGAGGGTGGCGGCCTTGTACGTGGCCTCTTCGATGGTTGCTGCGGTCACGATCACCCCGTGGTTGGCCAGGATGACCACCGAGGCTTCGCCTATGCGCTCGGCCAGGTCGGCCCCCAGCTCAGCCGAGTCGACCTCGCCGGTGTACTCACTGACGAACCCGATCTCCCCGTCGTACATCGACGACTGTTGGTGCAGGAACTCGGGCACGAGCCCGAGCGCCGCCAGCACCACTGCATGGTAGGGATGGTTGTGCACCACCACCCGGGCGTCGGGGCGGCGGCGGTGCAGCTCGGTGTGGATGTGGAAGGCGGGCGTGACGTCCCATCGGCCCTCCAGCACCCGCCCGTCGGCGTCGACCCGGCAGATGTCGGAAGCAGTGATCTCGTCCCACCAGAGGCCCCACGGGTTGACCCACATCGATTCGTGGCCCTCGGGCGCCCAGGTGATGTGGCCGGCGATGTTCTCCACGAAGTCGTGGGCGGCGAGGATGCGGAAGGCACAGGCCAGCGCCTGGCGTCCGTCGAGATCTACCCCGATGGGTGGGGTGATGCTCGGCGACCAGACCGCGGCACCGCCCTCCGAGAGCGTGAGGCCATCCGGTGCTGCGCCCTCGATGATCGGGCCCGGGGCCGTTCCCCCGTGCGCGCTGTCGATCGTGGACATCTCAGCCATCCCCCCGTCGCTCTCGTGCGACACCGAACCCTACGCCCCGGGCGACCCGTCGGCGTCTGGGGCTACCGTCGGCCCCGATGACCGGTTCTTCACGCTGGCAGCCACCGGTGCCGCGAGCGGCCTGGGATGGCGTCCTCGACGCCACGGAGCACGGCCCGGCACCCTGGCAGCCGCGTGAAGGACCCCTCGAGACGCTGGTTCCCGGAATGGACCCGGCGACGATCGGTGACGACGCGCTGTCGATCAACGTGTGGGCCCCGGCCCCGGATCAAGCACCAACCCGGTACCGCTGATCATCGGCACCACTCGCGACGAGATGGCGCTCTTCGCTGGCTTCGACCCGACTGCGGCCGAGCTCGACGACGAGCGTTTGGCCCGCCGCCTGGCCAAGCTCGGTGTCGACCCCGCCGACGCCATCGACGCCTATCGGGTCTCGGGGGTCGTCGACCCTCCGGCGATCTGGTCTCGGGCGCAGACCGACACCCGGGTGTGGATGCCGGCGCAACGTATCGCCGGTCCACCCTGATCCTCGACGACCACATCACCGTGCTCGACGACCCCGATGCCGACATCCGGGCGCTCTGGGCCGCACCAGTCGGCTCGTCAAGGGCAGGTTGAGAGCTGACGACGAGCGCCCGTCGGCGACGCGGCGACCAGGTCAGGTCGTGACGGCCCGGAACCGGGACACCACGTCGGTCAGGTACTCGGTGGCGGCTTGGCGACCGTCGGGAACAGCGAGGGACAGGCGCACGTCGGTGATGCCCGCATCGAGCAGGGCCGGCACCCCGCCCATCGTGGCGTCGAGGTCGACCACGCCATCGCCGCCGCGCACGATGGCGGCGTAGCCGAGGACCTCGAGAGTCGATGGGTCACCCCCGGCCGCGACGACCATCTCGGCCATCTGGGCGACGCCGCTGATGGGGTCGGCCATGGCCGACCCCCACGGGATCCAACCGGTGCCGAAGGTGACGAGGCGGCGGGCCACCGCCTTGTTCGGAGTCCCGCTGATCCAGATCGGCACCCCGCCGGGTTGAGTGGGCTTCGGCATCTGGTGGATGCCCTCGAACGACAGCTCCGCTGACGAGTACGAAGCCCGCGACTCGCGCCACAGCGTCTGGCACACCTCGAGGGTGTGGTCGAGAAGACGACCGCGCCCGTCGAACGACAGGCCGGCCGCCTCGTACTCCTGGCGCTGCCATCCCACCCCGACACCGAGGTCGAGCCGGCCACCGGTGAGCACGTCGATGGTGGCGGCGGTCTTGGCCAGCACCACTGGTCGGCGCAGCGCCGCCAGCAGGATGCCGGTACCGAGGCGCACCCGCTCGGTGAGGGCGCCGATCGTGGTGAGCACGGTGAGCGGCTCGAGCCAGTGCCCGTCGGGTCCGGTCGGCTGCTTGCCTCCGGCCGAGCCCCCGGTCCTGGGGTTGCCATAGGCCTCGAGGTCCTCGCCGAAGGCCACGTGGTCCGACACGACGAGCCGGTCGATGCCGGCTGCGTCCATGGCCAGGGCCTGGTCGAGCATGGGCTGCCAACCGCCCGGGTCGTCGGGCGCGAAGGTGCGCAGTTGCATGGAGATCTGGGGGGCAAGGACGGTCATCGGGAACTCCAGGGTCGAGTCGGGCACCGACAGCCTGCCCCACGCGGACAGGGCGCCCACCCGGGTGAACGGGTGCGCGCCCTGTGACGCAGACGGGACCCGCCGGCCGAAGCGCTACTGACCCTGACCCAGCGAGTATCCCGGGGCCCCGTCGAAGGTGTAGAGGCCCTCGGTCTTGATGAAGTCGTAGCCACCCTCGTGGAGGCGGACGAGCAAGGCGATGGTCTGGTCGGTGGTGAGCACCTCACCGTCGTTCACCGAGTGGTACCGGCAGCGCCAGTGGTCGGTGCAGAAGGTCTCGGGCACACCGCCCGGGTACACCTTCTGACCCCGGTTGGAGATCATGACCAGCTTCAGATCTTCGCCCACGAGCTTCTGGAGCTCTTCGCCGAGGTCGTCGGGGGTTCCCAGTTCCCAGTCGAGGAACACGTCTATGCCGACGAGCTCCTTGACCGGCGTGGGCCGGTCCATCAGTTGGATGCTGATCGGCTCGCCGAAGTCGGGGTAGGTGACGGCGTTCAGCTTCTCGGGGCGCTGGCCGATGCGGGCGATCACGGCGTCGGCGAACTCGCGAGTTCCGACCTTCTCGGTGCTGACGCCCTCGACGTGGATGTCGTAGGTGTGCACGCCGTCCTCGATGGTCTTCAGCCATGCGTTGTGGACCTTCTCGGCCACGTCACCCTGGCCGATGTGCACGAGCATCTGCACGGCGCCGAGGAACAGGCCCGACGGGTTGGCCAGGTTCTGGCCGGCACGACGGGGGGCTGACCCGTGGATGGCCTCGAACATCGAGACCTCACTGCCGATGTTGGCGCTCCCGGCCAGGCCGACCGACCCGGCGATCTGAGCAGCCACGTCGGAAAGGATGTCGCCGTAGAGGTTCGGCATCACGATGACGTCGAAGATCTCGGGGGTGTCGGCCATCTTGGCGGCACCGATGTCCACGATCCAGTGCTCGTTCTCGATCTCGGGGTACTCGGCCGCGACCTCGTCGAACACCTTGTGGAACAGGCCGTCGGTGATCTTCATGATGTTGTCCTTCGTGAAGCACGTGACCTTTTTGCGGCCGTAGCGACGTGCGTACTCGAAGGCGTAACGGCAGATCTTCTCGCAGCCGGGGCGGCTGAGGATCTTCAGGCACTGCACGACCTCGTCGGTCTGGCGGTGCTCGATGCCGGCGTAGAGGTCCTCTTCGTTCTCGCGCACGATCACCACATCCATGATCGGGTGCTTCGTCTGGATGAACGGCGAGTAGGACAGGCAGGGACGCACGTTGGCGTACATGCCGAGGGTCTTGCGTACGGTGACGTTGAGGCTCTTGAAGCCGCCGCCCTGGGGAGTGGTGATGGGCGCCTTGAGGAAGACCTTGGTGCGCCGCAGCGAATCCCAGGAGCTGGGGTCGATGCCGGCGGTGACGCCACGCTCGTAGACCTTCTCGCCGATCTCGATCTCCTCGATGTCGAGACGGGCGCCTCCGGCTTCGAGGATCCGGAGCGTGGCGTCCATGATCTCCGGGCCGATGCCGTCGCCACGGGCGACGGTGATGGGGGTTGCTTCTGTGGACATGGAGCCTCCTGGTTCCATGAGGGAGTGGGTCCGAGAACACGTCCAGCGGTGTAGATGGATCGTTCCCGCCGGTGAACGTACCTGCAGACCGCGGGAGAGACCATTTACGTCAGAGCCGGCTCGAACCCACCATTGCGACCGGGAAGCGCCCGCCGGGCGGGGCGACTGGTCCGTTCGGCCCTACCCGGTACCGGCCCCCCGGGAACGATGTGGCCCTCGACTACTTCATCTCTTCCATTCAGTGCCAAGTCGAATTATTGTTAGTCAAATTATTGTTAGAGGATGAATGGTGTCCGGCTCGTCTACGTGACAGTCGTCAGCGTGGGCGTGGTCGGCACGGCGATGGCAGTGTGGCGACCCGACTGGGGCGGCTGAGCCACCCGGACCGCCGACCTTCCCTTCCTCGCCGTGAGCCTCGCCACGATGATCGCCGTCGCCGTCGCCGCCACCCGCGTCCACGGGCCCGCCCGGCGAGTGTGGCTCCTCCTCGCGTTCGGCATGGCCCTCAACGCCCTCGGCGACGTGGCCTTCGTGGTCGTGACCGCCTACAACCCCGGCCTCGTCGTCTCCCCCCTCGACGCCGTGTACCTGTCGAACTACCTGTTCATCGGGGCCGGCCTGTGGCTCCTGGCCCGGGCGCGAGGCCGGGGCACCGCGGCTCGGGCCACCCTCGACGGCATGGCCCTGGCCGCCGGTCTCGGCCTGCTCGTGTGGCAGGGCGTAATCGTGGCACCGGGAGGGCTGAGCGCTGCGTCGAGCTGGATCCACGGTGCGGTGCTCGTCGCCTATCCCGTGCTCGACCTGCTGCTACTGGCGGGGCTGGCCCGCGTCCTCGTCCTCGGGCTCGCGCTCGCCGCCCCCGGGATCACCGCCGCCGCCGCCGTGACGATCACCGGCGGGGTGAACACCGCGATCCTCGAGATCACCACCGCCTTCATGGTGGCCCTGGTCACCGTGCGCGTGGCCGTGACCATACGGTCGGAGATCGGCGCCCGGCGGGCGGCCGAATCGGCCAAGGCCCTGCTGGCCGCGCAGATGCACCTCGACGCCCTCACCGGCCTCCCCAACCGGGCCGCCCTCCTGGACCGTCTGGCGCCGATGGACACCGGTCGCACCCCCGCCCTGCTGTTCGTCGACCTCGATCGCTTCAAGATGGTCAACGACGCCGCCGGCCACACGATCGGCGACGTGGTCCTCCGCCAGGCGGCCGAGCGGATCCGGGCCAGCGTGGGGCCCGAAGACGAGGTGTACCGCCTGGCCGGCGACGGGTTCGTCGTTCTCTGCCCCAGCAGCGCCGGCGTTACCGCGGCCGAAGCCACGGCGGCTCAGGTCGTCGCCGCCTTGGGCCCGCCCTTCGTGGTCGGCGCGTTGGAGTGGTTCCTGGGCGCCAGCGTGGGCATCGCCATCGGCGCGCCCGGCGATTCGGCGGGTGCCGATCGCCTCCTTCGTGACGCCGACCTCGCCATGTACGAAGCCAAGCGGGACGGCCAGCGAGCGATAAGACGTTTCGACACCGGCATGCGCGACCGCCTCCAGCGGCGCCAGGACCTGGAGGTCTCGCTGCACAGCGCCGTCGAGCGCGGCGAGATACAACCAGCCTTCCAAGCCGTGGTGGCGCTGGGTGACCGCGAGATCGTGGGGTTCGAGGCGTTGGCGCGATGGCGGCGTCGGACCGGCCTCGAGGTCCCGGCCCGCGAGTTCATCGACGTGGCCGAGTCGAGCGGGATGATCGCCGGGATCGGTTCGTTCATGCTGCTGCGGGCCTGCCACTTCATCCGGACCTGGAACGAGCAGCGTCCTGACCGCGCCCCTGCGTGGGTGTCGGTGAACCTCTCGCCCAAGGAACTGGCCGCTGGTGACCCTGCGGCACGAGTGGCTCGGGCGTTGGCCGACATCGGGATCGACCCTGGTTGGTTGATCATCGAGCTCACCGAGGGTGCGCTGGCCATGGATCCCGACCAGGCCATCCGGCGTCTCACCGCGGTGCACGAGCTCGGCGTGGAGTTGGCCGTCGACGACTTCGGCACCGCTTACTCGTCGTTCGCCCATCTGTTGCGCTTCCCGGTGGACCTGCTGAAGGTCGATCAGCTCTTCGTTGCGTCCCTGACCCGGGAAGGCGCCGAGCGCAGCGTCGCCGCCGTCGACGCTGCGCTGAGGCCGGAGACACAACGGTTGGCCCTCAGGGGCCGGCCGGGACCGGTTCGACCTCGTCGAGGGTTCCGTCGGCATGGCGGGCGAAGCGGAGGGCGTCGCCCCCGTGCACCGGGTCGTCCTGCGACCACGGCCACCCCCCGAAGCCGGTGCTCTGGTAGTCCGCGAAGGCCTGTTGGATCTCGGCGCGGGTGTTCATCACGAAGGGCCCGTACCGGGCGACGGGTTCACCGATGGGCCGACCCTGGAGCACCAGCACCTCCACCGGGCCGTCGTCAGGGGCCATCAGGTCGAGGGCGACGGCGGCGTCGACCAGAGCTCCGTGAGCGCCGGCGACAGTCTCACCCCCGATCGTGAGGCCGGTGCCCTCGAAGACGTAGAGCACCCGAACCGTGTCCACCGACCGGGCGGCCGGCAACTCGACCCGGGCACCGGCCTCGAGTTGCAGGTGCCACACGGCCAGATCGGCATCGGGGTTCGACGCCCACGAGTGCGGCGGTGGCGAGGGCGGCACGGCGGCGTCGAGGGCGCCGGCGATCACCGTGATGGTGGTCTTTCGTCCGGCGGCGTCGGTGCGCACCACCCGAGGGATGTCTCGGTCCCAGAGCATCGTGAAGTGCGGTTCGACGAGCTTGTCGACCGCCGGCAGGTTCACCCAGATCTGGAAGAGCTCACCAGTGTTGGGACCCTCGGTGTCGAGCAACGGGAACAACTCGCTGTGCACCACACCGCGACCGGCGGTCATCCACTGGGCATCGCCCCGCCCGAATCTCGCCGCGGCACCCATCGAGTCGGAGTGGTCGATGAACCCCTGGCGGGCGTAGGTGAGCGTCTCGAACCCGCGATGAGGGTGCTGGGGGAACCCGGGCACCTTGTGCCCGTGGTACATGCGCCAACCGTCGATTCCCTCGAAGTCCTGGCCCAGATCGCGACCGGTGAGGTCGGCCTTCGGTGCGAACTCACCGTCGCCTTCGGGGTAGGTGTCGAGGTGGTGCACGCAGAAAAGGAACGGGTCGAAGGTCGGCCACTGGAAACCGAGGGGGAACGTCTGCTGCACGGGCGAGGTCATGCCGTCAGCGTAGAAGTCCTTGCGGACACAAACAACCTTGGGGCACGACCGCCTCGTTGCGCCGGGCCTCACCGGCGACTCGCGCCGGTAGCGTTTCGGACCATGACCACCTGGAGCCTCGCCGACGTCCCCGACCTCACCGGAAAGGTGGCCCTCGTCACCGGCGCCAACGCCGGGCTGGGCCTCGAGATCAGTCGCGATCTGGCCGGGCGGGGCGCCCGGGTGCTGATGGCCTGTCGCAACCAGGCCAAGGCCGAAGCCGCCGCGGCCGAGATTCGGCTCCACGTGGGCGACGGCACCGGGGCGGCCGAGGTGGTGCCGCTCGACCTCGCCGATCTGTCATCGGTGCGCAGCCTCGCCGCGGCGTTGCGCGAGCGCGAATCGCAGCTGCACATCCTGGGCAACAACGCCGGGCTGATGGCCCTCGACGAGTCCCGCACCGTGGACGGCTTCGAAACCCAGTTCGGGGTGAACCACCTCGGCCACTTCGTCCTGACCGCCGAACTCATGCCGTTGCTCCTGGCCACCCCGGGGGCCCGGGTGGTGAACCACGCATCGATGGGGCACCGAGCGGGCAAGATCAACTTCGACGACCCGATGTACGAGCGTCATTCGTACCAGCGCTGGCCGGCCTACTTCCAGAGCAAGCTCGCCAACCTGCTCTTCACCGCCGAACTGCAACGACGCCTGGCCGAGGCCGGGGCCGGGGCCATCGCCGTGACCGCCCATCCGGGGGGTTCCGACACCGACCTCGGACAGGAGGGCACCAGCGTGGTCAACAAGGTCCTCGGTCCGGTCTACCCGTTGTTCACCCAGTCTGCGGCCCGAGGCGCCGAGCCCTTCGTACGGGCCGCCACCGCCCCCGATGTCGTGGGTGGTGAGTACTACGGGCCCCGACTCTTCTTCATGGGTCCCGCAGTGCTCGAGACCCCGAGCCGTCGGGCCCGCAACGCCGACGATGCGCGCCGCCTGTGGACCCTCTCCGAGGAGCTCACGGCGACGCCGTTCTCGATACCGGCCGCCTGAGCCCGGGTCGTCGCCCGGTCCCCTCGCAACGACCCGGGCTCAGCGGGCCCGGCGCAGCCCCATCGACGCCTTCCAGCCCAGCGCGGCCGCCGGGATGGCCAGACCCCACGTGGACGCCAGACCGGCCCAGCCCAGCTCCTTGCGCCACACCAGCGCGGCCACGGCGTCGGAGGTGTCGGCCACCGCGCCCATCGTCACCCACCGGGTCTCGGGCTCGCTGTCCTCGTCGTCGACGGCGAGCTCGAGCAGGGCACCGGCGCCGAGGACGGCGTCGCGGATGCCGAAGGCCCGGCACATCCACACGAGCGGGCCCGGCCGCTGGTCGGTCACCCGCTGGAGCACCAGGTTGGGGACGAAGAGCATGACGAGGCCGAAGCCGAGACGGCCGGCGGCGATGGCACGGGCGAGGGCGCGATCATCCATGCCGACCATGGTGGCCCAAACGGGCGCGACGCGCACCGGCGATCGGGCGATGGCCCGGCTCGTGTGGGGCGCGACCGGCGGCGCAGTTCAGGTCCGGGCCACCTGGCCGGCGCCCGTGATCACCGGGAGGTCGAGCGGGCTCACCGGGCCGACCGGCGCGGCCACGACGGCGGGGATGGCGTTCACGATGCGATTGGCGGCCGAGGCGTTGCCCCCGCCGGCAGCACCGGGTTCGCCCGGCTCGGTGCCGTGCACGCTGACCGTGAGGTTGGGGTGCCCCGACATCACGATGCGGTGCTCACCGCCGGGTGACGACGACTGCGGCCAGTCCGGAGCGCAGGCGTCGTCGATGCGGGTGACGTGCTCGGCCACCACCAACGGCCGCCCCCCCACGATGGCCTGCACCTCGAACCGGAACGCCCCTTGGGTGCCCTTCTCGAAGATGCCCATGCCGGGCACGTCGATGCTGCGTTCGAGGGCTCGGCGTTCGACGGTGGTACGAACCTCCTCGACCTGCACCTCGAGCATGTCGGCGACGAGGCGCACCATCGGCGCCCACACCATCTGCAACGAGTAGTCGAGCAACATCAGTGGGAGCTCGTCCATGGAGTTGCCGAAGCCGATGACGTCGCGCACCACATCAGGCGCGTCGTACAGGGCGTAGTTGAAGACCTCCTGCATCCGGATCTCGGTGATGCCGGCGCCGACGCCGCTCACCAATCCGGGGAGGATGTCGAAGGCCCAGCCCGGGTCGATGCCGGACACGAACACCGACGACCGCCCCTTCTCGCAGGCCGGGAGCACGGCGTCGAGGAACTCCTTGGGCGCGCTGGGCGGATGCAGCAGGGGGTAGAACGACGTCGACACCACGTTGCGGCCCGATTCGAGGCAGCGCAGCAGGTCGGTGACGGCGTGCTCGGGGCGGGTGTCGGCGGTGGCGGTGTAGACGACGCAGTCGACATCGTCGGCCAATGCCACCGTGACGTCGTCGGTGGCCACCACCCCGAGATCGTCGATGTAGGCCAACTCGCCGGCGTCGCGCCCGACCTTGGCCGGGTTCGACACGACCACCCCGACGAGATCGAGGTCACGATGGGCGGTCACCGCCCGGATGGCCGGCCGGCCCACGTTCCCCGTTCCCCACACCACTGTTCTGATCCCCATGAGCGGGACCCTAGTGGCCCACCCGGCGGGAGCGCGCGGGGCCACGCGCCCGACAGCGGTGGTCGATCCGTGGCACGCTCTGGGCCTCGTCGGAACCGAGAACCGGGACCACCAGGGGGATCCATGGACACCGACCTCGACGCCCGCCACGCCCTCGACGGGCACGCCCCGAGGGCCGCCACTGCCCTGCACGCGATCGAGGGGGCCGTGTGGACCTCGGCCGTCGCCGCCGACGAGACCGACACGGTCGACCTGGTGGCCGGCGTCGTCACCGCGCCCCACGGGCTGGCCCCGCTGAGCCGCCCGTCGACCCTCGGCCCGAGCCCCTGGTCCGGTCGGGCGATCGGCGACTGGCGGGCCTTCGGCGACCTCACTGCGGCCCAGCGGGTCGCCGCGGGGTTCGCCGAGCAGTTCTCCCTCGACGTGTCAACCATCGACGACGACGCCCGCGTCGCCATCGGCGGGGCGCTCGGGGCGACGACGGGCGACGTGGTGCAGGCGATGTGGGCGCTCGACTACCTGCCCCGGGTGCGCTCCGGCCTCGTCGCGCTGTTCGGGCCGGCCGAGTGGCCCGACGCCGATCGGCCGGACGGGGTCGACTCCGACCTCGGCCTGTGGCCGGCGATCGACGGGTACATCCGCGCCGTGCCCGCCCTCGAGCACCTCGACCCGGTCACCACCGAACTCGTTCGCCTTCGCGGCGCCCGGGCCCACCAGTGCCGCCTGTGCCAATCGCTGCGCAGCCGCCCGGCGCTTCGGGCAGGAGCCGACGAAGACGACTTCGCCGCGGTCGACCACTACGAGACGAGTGACCTCTCCCCCGCCATCAAGGCCGCGCTGGCCTTCACCGACGCCATGATCTGGTTGCCCGGCCGCATCGATCCGGCCGTGGCATCGGCGGTGCGGGCGGAGCTCACCGACGAACAGGCCGTCGAGCTGGTCCTTGACGTGGCCCGCAACGCCACCAACAAGATCGCCGTGGCCTTCGCCGCCGACGCCCCCCACGTCGACGACGGCTACGAGATCTACGAGATCACGGCCGACGGCGAGGCCCGCTACGGCCTCACCCTCGACTGACCGCGCCGACCCCTCGACCTCCCGGAGCCCATGGTGCCCAGCCCCGAGACCGTCACCGAAGCCGTGGCCTTCCTCGCCGCCGAGGGCTACGTGGAGGACTTCACCATCGGCCCCACCGGCATCGCCCACGTCGGCCACGACCTCCCCCACCCGGTGGCGGAGACCACGGTCGACTACACGTTCCGCTTCGAGGGCCCCAGCGATCCCGGCGACGAGGCCATCGTGCTCGGTGTGACCTATGGGCGGTGGGGCGAGAAGGGCGTCGTCGTGTCGGCCTACGGACCCGACGCCGACCCCGAGGAGACGGCCATCCTCACCGCGCTGGCCCGCCTGGCCGATCGGTGAGCGCCTGACGGCGCGGGCTCGCGTCCAGCCAACCCATGGGCCACCCTCGTCGCTCCACCTGCGGGCTCAGCGAGCTTGGTCGACCCCACAGGCGTAGGCCCGCCGGTTGGCCAGATCGAACCACTCAACGGGTCCGCCACAACGCAGACAATGGTGGCGGCGGTACACGTAGAGCCGCTCATCGCGCCGCAGCTTTGCGGGCGTACGAGGGGGGCCGTCGGGATCCAACTCGTTCGGGTCAACGGTGACGATGCGCCCGAGGCGGACCCCGACGCGCAGCAGAGCGGCGGCGTCGGCCCACAACACCCGCAGCTGTGCCTCGTCGAGATCGCGGCCCGGCACCCGGGGGTCGATGCCGAGGCGGAAGCAGAGCTCGCTGCGGTACACGTTGCCCACTCCGGCCACCACCGACTGGTCCATGAGCAGCGCGCCGATGGCCGTCCGGCTGCGCCCGGCACGCGTCACGAACCGACCGGCATCGGAGTCGGAACGCAGCGGGTCGGGGCCGAGGCGGGCGGTCAGATCTGCGATCTCGTCATCGCCCATGAGGGAGCACGCTGTGGGGCCTGAGAGGTCCCAGGTCCACTCGGGGCCCGCGAGGCGCAGCCGCAACGCGCCCTTCGGTTCAGGTCCCGGCGTGCGGTGACGGCGGAACCGACCGAAGAGCCCGAGGTGAACGTGCAGGGTCACTGGTGGGCCCTCGACCGGCTCGGCGTCGACGAAGAGGTGCTTGCCCAGCGCGTCGGTCCGCAGGATCCTGGCCCCGTCGAGAGCGGCGGCGCCCTCCGTGAACCGCCCCTGCGGCGACGATGCCACCACCGTGCATCCCTTCAGGTCACGCAACAAGTTTCGGGCCAGACGATGGATGGTGTGGCCCTCGGGCATGCGTCGATCCCACCACTCCGGGGCACCCGGCACCCCATCGGGGCCAGTTCCTCTGGTCAGCCCGGAAGCAGCGCCGCGCCAGCTGGCTCGCGGTTGCTCGGAGACGGCGGACCCCGGCGAGGCTCAGCGGCTGGCTGTCGCGCGAGCAATGATGGTCGCTGCGCACCGGGGGGCCGGTGGACGCGCACCCCAGGAGGTCGCCGTGAGTTCCACCGTGAAGCCGTACGTGAACCTGCTCGACCCGCAGTGGTACGTCGATCCCTTCGACGCCTACCGGTGGTTGCGCGACGAGCAGCCGGCCTACTGGGACCCGGTACAGAAGATCTGGGGCATCTCGCGCCACGCCGACATCCTGACCGTCGAGAACGACACGAAGACCTTCTCCTCGCTGGACGGTTCGCGGCCCAAGACCGACCAGGGCGACGACACGTCGATGATCAACCGTGACGATCCGTTACATCAGAAACAACGCATGGTGGTGGCTCGCCGGTTCACCCCCCGTGGGGTGCGCAGCCACGAGGACCGGGTGCGCGACCTGGTGACGCGCATCCTCGACGGGGCTTCAGCCGGTGGTGGCTGCGAGGCGGTGGAGGACATCGCCTCGCGCCTGCCGGCCATGGTGATCTGCGAGCTCCTCGGCTACGACTTCGACCTGTGGCCGCGAGTGCGCGAGTGGTCCGAGGTAACGATGTTCCAGGCCGGTCAGACCCCGGCTGACGGCACCGCCCAGGACCAGAGCGGGCCGAGCATCGACGCCATCATGGAGTTCGCGGCCGAGACCATGAACGTGATCACGGCGCGGCGAGCCGACCCCCGCGACGACCTGATCTCGGTTTGGGCCCACACCGAGGTGCACGGCCAGCCCTGGGACGACGGCGAGATCCTGTCCGAGGCGCTTCTGATACTCGACGGTGGCGCCGAGACCACTCGCGCCGTGATCGCCGGGAACATCGTCGAGCTGGCCCGCCGACCCGACGAGCGCCAGAAGTTGGTCGACGACCCGGGGCTGCTCGGGTCGACTGCGGTCGAGGAGTTCATCCGCTGGATCACCCCGATCTCCAACATGCGCCGCACGGCCCTGGTCGACACCGAGTTGCACGGCCAGAAGATCTCGGCCGGCGACGAGCTGCTGTTGCTCTACGGCTCGGCCAACCGCGACGAGCGTGTCTTCGACGACCCCGACACGTTCGATGTCACCCGACCGGGTAACCACCACGTGTCGTTCGGTTTCGGTACCCACTTCTGCCTGGGCGCCTCGCTGGCCCGCCTCGAGTTGCGGGTGCTGTTCGAGGAGATGGTGTGCCGCTTCCCGCACTGGCAGATCGTCGATCCCGAACCCGAGATCGTGCCCGCCACCTTCACCCGCGGCTACGGCGCCGTGCAGATGAAGTTCTGAACCGCGACTCGGCACCTACACTCACCCGCCGTGGGGGACGACGACGCTCAAGCTCTGGTTCGGCGCTGGTGGCAGGAGATCTGGGGCGACGGCAACGTCGACGCCGTCGACGAGCTCTGCACCGATCCGTACCTGCGCCACACCAGCCTGGGCACCGAGCGCATCTCCCGGGCCGAGTACAAGAAGCGACTCACCCAGACGATGCACGTGCTGCGTGGTGCGGAGACCACCATCGACGACGAGGTCGTGGTGGGCGACAAGGTCTGGACCCGGGCCACGAGCCGGGGGGTGAACCTCACCACCGAGGACCGCCAGACGCTCACCTGGATGGTGGTGCACCGCATCGAGGAGGGCCGCATCGCCGAGACGTGGGCGGCCACCCTGCCCGGGGTCGACTGGGAGGCCTGACCCACCGCCCGTCGGCGCAGGTCGCCAACCGACGCGGCGGCGATCCTGACCTCACCCCAGGTCGAGCACCACCTCGCGTTCGCTGAAGCGGCGTCGACGCAGCACGAACACGGTCATGAAGCCGACGACGACGAGGCCCATACCGACGAGGGTGGCCCGCAGGCCGACGGCATCGGCGAGGAGCCCGAGGGGCAGGGCGGCGATCCCGAAGCCGCTGAACCCGAGCATGACCAGCGACTGGATGCGGCCGTGGTACTCGAAGTCACTGAGGTTCAACAGCAGGGAGTTGGTCATGGTCTGAAAGGTCAGGCTGAAGGCGCCGATGAACATGAGCACCACCGCCGCGAGCCCGAAGGCCGGCATGAGCCCGAGGGCGATCACCGACAGGCCGAACCCGAACCCGGACACGGTCACGAACTTCCAAGGGTCGTGACGACCTCCGCTGCGGGCGGTGATCAACCCCCCGACCAGCGCCCCGGCCGCCGACACGGCCGAGAGCACCCCGTACCCGCCGGAGCCCTCGTCGAAGATGCCGTCGGCGACCGAGGGGAGAAAGGCGAAGTAGGGGTAACCCACCATCACCACCCCGAGGGAGGTGACGACGAGGAGCGCCACGGCAGGGCGGCTGCGCACGTAGCGCACCCCCTCGGCGATCTCGGCCAGCGGGGAGGGATGCTCGCCAGTCGACGGCGGCCGGCCGGGAGGCAGGAAGAGGGTGAAGACCATCCCCAGCACGCAGAGCAGGCCACAGATGATGAACACCGCAGCGAGACCCCAGACCGCTGCGGCGATCACGATGCCGGCGATGCTCGGGCCGATGACCCGCATGCCTTCGGCGCCCATCTGAGCCAGCACGATGGCATTGGACAGCACGCGCCGTTCCACGAGCTCGGTGATGTAGGCCACCCGGGCCGGGCCGAACAGCGCGAAGGCCACGGCCTGCACGGCGCTGGAGGCGAGGAGCATCCAGTACTCGGCGGCGTCGAAGGCCTGGGCGATGCCGATCGGGAGCGACGACAGCACCAGCAGGAGCTGCGACACCACCAGCACGGCCCGCTTGGGGAAGCGGTCGGCGGCCACGCCCCCGAACGGAGTGGCCACGAGCATCGCCAGCCCGAAGACCAGCAGTACCCCTCCGAGCCCGGCGTTGGTGCCGGTGAGCTCGCGGGCCAGCCAACCCCGGGCGATGGCCTGGGCGGTGACGGCCAGGAAGACCAGCAGACCGGCGAACCACAGGCGCCGGTAGGCGGGGATGCGCAACGACGCGAACGTGGAGACTCGATCGGGGGCCGGGTCCAGGCCGGGCGCTCCTGCCGTCTCGGCCACGTCAGCTCCCAGGTCCCGGTCGGTGCGCCTTCACCGAGTCTTGCTATCAGGCCCGACCACCGCCCCAGCCTTCCGGCCCCCCGGCTGGCAACGGTGGCATGCACGCCCGGCGGGGCGATCTCCCGGCGTGAGTCACGATCGGGCCGGTCGGGGCGTCAACCGGCGGCGGAGGCGGCATACTTGCATGTCCCGTCGCTCGAAAGGCACCCATGGACTTCGCCATCGGCTCCAAGGTCATCTACCCGTCGCACGGCACCGCGGTGGTCACGGGCCGCTCGGTCCGCAAGGTCGACGGTGAGAAGATCACCTACCTCGAGCTGTCGGTGGCCGCCGGTGAGGAGTCGTGGCGAGGCGGGGCGCTGAAGGTGTCGGTGCCCGAGGACCGCGCCGAGGACCTGGGGGTGCGCCCGGCCATCTCCGAGGACGAGGTCGAGGACGTGCTCGCCGTGCTCGCCGTCACCAACGTGCGTGTCCCCACCAACTGGTCGCGGCGGTTCAAGAACCACCAGGAGAAGATGAAGTCCGGCGACATCTACGAGTGCGCCGAGGTGGTGCGCAACCTGTCGCTGCGTGAACGCAGCTCGAAGCTATCGAGCGCCGAGAAGGCCATGCTGGGCAAGGCCCGCCACATCCTGGTGTCCGAGCTGGCCGTGTCGTGGAACACCACCATGGAGGACGCCGGCGACCGCATCGACGCCGTCCTCGACGGGCTCCCCGTCACCACCTGACCCCCGCACGCGCCGGTGCCCGCCACCAGGGCGGGCACCGTTGGGAACACAAGGGCCAGCGAGCCGGTCGGGGTCTCAGCCCGTGCACTTCGGTGCCGCGGTCACGGCCGCCGCCGCCGGGGCCGTTTTGGTGATGGTGGTGGTCGGCTCGACCGGCACGATGCAGGGATCCATGGGGATCACATCGACGAAGACGTCCGCGCCGCCGTCGCTTCCGCCGCCGGCGTAGACGACGCAGTGGTTGCCGGCCGCGAGGGTCAGGTCGCCGACTTCGATGATCACATTGTCGGAAATACCGGCGCTCGCGACGACCACGTCGTTCACGGTGAGGCCACCGGGAACGTCCACCGTCTCCTGGTCACCCTCGGGGAGGTCGCTGATGATGACCGTCCTCTCGCCGCTCACGACACCAGCCACATCGACGGGACCGTCGGTGGCGGCGCCGTGGCGGACGGTGAGGCGGGACGACGTGGCCGGCTCGTAGCAGCTGCTGTCGTTGGGCCACACCACGAGGTCAAGGCCGGTGCTCGGCCAGATGGCGGCGGCGGTGATGTCGTCCCCGGCGTTCACGGTGACCTCGTCGGCCAGGCTGGTCTTGCCGTTGCAGGTCTTGTCGGCACCGATGAAGACAGCTACGAAGTAGGTGTCCGCGGGCAGCGACAGCGGACCGAGCGTGTCGCCCCACCGGAAGTCGTCATCGATCACCTCGCCGACGAGGCAGACGGTGACCGGGAACAACGAGTTGGGGGCGTTGAACGTGGCGTCGTGGACGATGGTGACCTGACCGGTCGGCGCGGCGCCGGCAAATAGCAGTGCCGTTAGGGTTGCCGAGTCACGGACTGGGGGGACCGATGAGGAGCACGAGCACGAGCGCTTCCGGCGGAGCGGCGCGACGCGCCGGGTCGATGCCGCTGCTGTTCCTGCTCACGGGTGTGATGGCGCTCGGGTACGGCAGCGTGCTCACCCTGCTGGCCGACATCCGCGACCGGTTCGGGTTCGAGGACGCCGCGGTGGGGCTGATCGCCTTCGCCGGGTTCTTCACCGGCTTTCTCAGCCAGGTCGGTCTGGCCCGCTATGCCGACCGCGACTACACCGCCATCATGCTCCGGCTCGGCGTGGCCATCGCCGCCTCGGGGATGCTCTGGATGGTGTTCGCCACCGAGTTGTGGCAGTGGGTGGGCGCCCGGCTGCTCCTCGGCCTCGGGGCGGGCACGGTGGGCCCGGCCGTGCGCCGTCTGGTGATCACCCGCGACCCGGCCAACGTGGGCGCCAACCTGGGGCGCCAGACCGCGTTCGACGTGGGCGGGTTCGTGCTCGGCCCGCTGGTGGCGGCCGTGTTCGCCGAGCTGTTCGGGCTGCGGGCCCCGTTCCTCGTCCTGTTCGGGCTGTACGTCGCCACCTTCGCCACCCTCACTCGCCTCGATCTCGCCACCGAGGCCGCGACGTCTTCCCGCCGCGCCGTGCGCACATTGCTGACCCGACCCGCGGTGCAGTCGGCCCTCTTCGCGTCGGTGGCGTTCTTCCTGACCATCGGGATGTTCGAGGCGCTGTGGTCGATCCTGCTGCGCGACCTGGGTTCGCAGACCTGGCTGATCGGGTTGACGCTGAGCCTCTTCACGATCCCGATGGTCGTGTTCGCTCCTCGTGGTGGACGGCTGGCCCAGCAGAAGGGCCCGATCAACGTGGTGTCGGTGAGCATCGTGGTCGCGGCCGCATGCACGGCGGTCTACGGGTTCGGGCCCTTGTGGATGCTGATCGTGGTGTCGGGGGTGCACGCGCTCGCCGACGCGTACACGATGCCTGGTAACCAGGTCGCGGTGGCGCTGGCCAGCCCTCCGGACCAGTTGGCGGCGGGCCAGGGAATGCTCGGGGCCACCGGGCTGGCGGTGGCCGGCATCGCGGCCCTCTTCGGTGCCGCCATCTACGAATCGTTCGGCCGGGCGACGGTGTTCACCGGCACCGCCGTGCTGATGCTGGTGTTCGTGACCCTCGCCCGGTGGCGCTTCGCCGTCCATGTTCGCACCGCACCCGAGGCCGGCCTCGACCCGGCCTCCCGGGTCGAACCGGCCTGATCCGGATGCGGCCGCGTCAGTCGCCACCCACGGCCAACTGGGCCAGCAGGAGGGCGGCGATCTGGTCCGGGGCGACCTCGGGGAGCCAGTGCGACAGGCCCTCGAGCTCCACGAACCGGTAGGGGCCCGTGACCCAGTGGCCGGTGGTCTCGGCGCCGGCTCGGGCGATGGCCACGTCGTCGGTCGACCACACGAAGAGAGTGGGCACGCTGACAGGGCCGATCTGGTCGAGTGAGTCGTCCCAGGCCCGGTAGTAGTTGAGGGCCGCGGTCAGGGCACCGGGGACGCTGAGCACCCGCACGTGGGCGTCCACGGCGGTCGGGTCCATCTCGGCCAGGGCCCGACGTAGACCGGACGCCTCGTCGGCGAGGAAGACCTCTTCGGGCACCTCCGGCGTCCGGAGGAAGTCGATGTACCCCGACTTCTCGATCTGCGCCGGGTCATGGGCGCGGGCGGCGGCGAACGAACGCGGATGGGGCACTGACAGGATCGACAGCGTGCGCAGCCGCTCGGGCGCCGACGCGGCGGTGGACCACGCCACCAGGGCCCCCCAGTCGTGACCGACCAGATGGAACTGCTCGGCTCCCAGGGAATCGGCCACGCCGAGCACGTCGGAAGCAAGTCGGGTGTGGTGGTAGGCGTCGATCCCGTCGGGCCGGGCTCCGGGTGAGTAGCCCCGCTGGTCGTAGGCCACGACGCGGTAGCCGGCCTCGGCCAAGGCTGGCATCACGGTGACCCATTCATGAGCCGACTCAGGGAAGCCGTGCAGGAGCAACACCAGTTCCCCGTCGGCGGGCCCCGAAGCGAGCCCGTCGAAGGTCATGTCTCCCACCGCGATGGCGATGGATTCCATCGGCGCTCCTCTCTCGTCGGCGTCGCCACGCTACGGCACGGGTGGGCGACCAGCGCTCGTGGCCAATTTGTCAAGTGGGCGGCGGAACTGATTGCCTCACGTCCTGATGAGCGAACCCGAGCACCAGAATGCCCCGACCTCCCACCCACGGCTGAGCGTGGCCGAACGCAAGGAGCGGGGCCGGGCTCTCCGGGCTCGCATTCCGCGAACCTCGTTCGGTGACTGGCAACCGGCCGCCGACCGGGTCGACGTCGTCGCCCAGCTGGCCGAGCAGGAGGCCACCCGCCTCCCCGACCTGGTGCCAGTTCGCCACGAGCGCATGGCCGCCTCCCCGTTCGCCTTCTTCCGCGGCGCGGCCAAGGTCTTCGCCGCCGACCTGGCACCCATGCCCCGGAGCGGGCTCACCGTGCAGTTGTGCGGTGACGCCCACCTGTCGAACTTCGGCAGCTTCGCCTCGCCGGAACGCACGCTCGTGTTCGACATCAACGACTTCGACGAGACGCTGCCGGGGCCGTTCGAGTGGGACCTCGAGCGCCTGGCCGCCAGTGTCGAGATCGCCGGGCGCGGCAACGGTTTCGAAGCCAAGCAACGCGAGCGGATCCAACTCGACCTCGTCGCCACCTACGCCACGGTGATGCGCACGTTCTCCACGATGAGCTACCTCGACATCTGGTACGCCAAGCTCTCGTTCGACGAGATCGAGTCGGCCTGGGACTCGAATCTCTCGAAGGCCATGAAGGCTCGGGTGAGCGGTGCCGCCGAGAAGGCCCAGAGCAAGGACCGCCTCAAGGCCTTCAAGAAGCTGACGACCACCGTCGACGGCCGACCCCGGTCCCTGAGTGACCCGCCGCTGTTGCAGCCCGTGTCCGAGTTGTTGGGCGATGCCGATCAGGACCGCCTGATGAGCACGGTGCGCGAGGCGCTGCACGACTATCGCCGTTCCCTCCAGGCCGATCGGCGGCTCCTGCTGGAGGGCTATGAGTTCGTCGACCTGGCTCACAAGGTGGTGGGGGTCGGCAGTGTCGGCACCCGCTGCTGGGTGGCCCTGCTCATCGGCAAGGACGACCAGGATCCTCTGTTCCTCCAGGTGAAGGAAGCTGAGGCGTCGGTGATGGAGCCGTTCCTGGGCAAGAGCGGGTTCGCCCAGCACGGGCAACGGGTGGTCGAGGGCCAGCGTCTCACCCAGTCGGCCAGCGACATCTTCCTCGGCTGGGAGCGCACACGTGGCCTCGACGACCTGTCGCACGACTACTACTTCCGCCAGTTGTGGGACTGGAAGGCGTCGGCCGACGTGGCGACGATGCCACCCGAGATGCTGAAGGTGTACGCCCAGTTGTGTGGTTACGCCCTGGCCCGGGCCCACGCCCGCACCGGCGACGCCGTCGCCATCTCGGGCTATCTGGGTCAGGGCAAGGTGCTCGGCGCGGCCATGGCCCGGTTCGCGTCGGCCTACGCCGACCAGAACGAACGTGACCACGCCACGCTCGTCGCGGCCATCGGCTGATCCGGGGCGGGCCCGAACAGGGTGTCCTACGATGACGCCGTTCCCAGCAGCACGGAGGTAGGCCATCAGCGACGTCCCCACGACCCCACAGCCGGGCGCCACGCCCGACGAGCCGCTCGACGCGGTGCCGCCCCCACCGGCGACCGCAGCGCCGGAAGGACCGGTGTCGTTCGCCGAGGCCTCTCCGACCGCCGCCGCTGCTGCCGACGCGCCGACCGCCGTGCCGCACTCGGCCGAGGCGGCCGCCGCCGTCGAGCAACAGGTCGCCGAAGCCCAGCCCGCAGGCTACGAGGCCCCCGCCACCCAGCCGAGAGGGCCCGAGCCGCAACAGCCGGCCGAGCCGGGCTGGTGGCAGGCGTCCGACGGCTGGTGGTACCCACCGGAATCCGCCACTGCGGCGCCGGCCACCCAGCCCCAGTACGCCGAACCCACGGCCGCGTACGCACAACCGGCCTATGCCGACCCCAACGCCGGCGCCTACCCTGCCGTCGCGCCGGCGGCCTACCACGCCGCGTACGCCGGTCAGCCCGGTGCGGTGCCGAAGTCACGGATGACCGCCGGGATCCTCGGCATCCTGCTCGGGGGTTTCGGAGTGCACCGCTTCTATCTGGGGTACACCAACATCGGGATCATCCAGATCGTCGTCACCGTCTTCACCTGTGGCCTCGGGTCGCTGTGGGGGATCATCGAGGGGATCCTGATCCTGGTGAAGAACCAGAGCTTCCTCACCGACGCCAAAGGCGTCCCCCTCACTGACTGACCGTCCCCGAGGGCCTCGAAAGCCAGCAGGCGCCCAACCCGTTGCTCCGCGGGTCCGGTGCCCGACAGGGTTTGCGTTCCCTTTCGTCGGATTCGGGCAGAATCCGGCTGAGCCGCCGGCCCCGTAGACCAGACAGCCGGTTCTCACTGTCCCCCGAATGCAGGAGCTGTCATGAATGCCCTGGTGATCGTCATTCCTGTCGTGGTGGTGTTGGCTGCGGTGGTGGTGTTCGCGGCGTTGCGGCGCCGTGACACGGGTGAGGCGACGGGTCAGTTGTCGC
>Ga0209491_10001349_pt1 | contig 48339 bp, 26 predicted proteins | sample BON02_FD_187213 | JGI IMG/M metagenome (GOLD analysis project Ga0209491, IMG submission 187213) | Freshwater microbial communities from Lake Bonney liftoff mats and glacier meltwater in Antarctica - BON-02 (SPAdes) (version 2) | ecosystem: Environmental > Aquatic > Freshwater > Ice > Glacier...
GACCCAGCGTCGAACCCGCGGTGCGCCGACATCAAGCTCCCGTGCAATAACACTGTCCGCAAAACCTGCCGCTGCCATCAACACCATATTGGCTCGCACGGCACAACGAACGCTCGCCAGGCTCGACGTACTCCAACCAAGCAATGTCTCCAGATCATCTTTGCCAAACTCGACAACTACCCTGCGCTTTTTCATCATGGGTCCCTCGAAACTGAAATCTTCAGCTTCAGAGTGGCCATTAGATAAATAGTTCAATATATATGCAACACTACACTAGGATAGGGACTCGGCTGTTGCGCCATTGCTCGGTCCTGGGCGGGCGCTTGCCATGGTCTGCGCATAATCAGTTGGTCGGCTCTGTGCGGGTCGCACAATCACAACGGAAGGAGTGGCGTCATGACAATAAGTGAAGAGTTGGGCAAACTGGGTGATCTGCACGAACGTGGCGTTTTGACAGACGAGGAGTTTGCGCGCGCCAAGTCGCGCCTGATCGGCTCCCACGACGGTCCGTCCGCTGCCCCGATCCCACCATCGAACGTGCCGTTTTTGGCCGGTTTCAATGCCATGCGGCGCAGCATCAGCGATCGCTGGGTGGGCGGTGTGTGCGGCGGACTGGCGCGCGCCACCGGCATGGAGGCGTGGGTCTGCCGCCTGCTGTTTGCGCTGCTGACCCTGTTTGGCGGCTTCGGCCTGCTGATCTACCTGTTGCTGTGGATCTTCGTGCCGTCGGAGTGAGCTGCGTCGGGGGCTGATGGGCCCCTGACCGACAACCGGCATGGCTGGGTGTGCGATTGCCGCCCTGAGAGGGCCTTCCTCAGCGCGCGAGCGCCGTTTGCACGGCATCGACGAATTTGCCGGGCTTGTCGGCGTGGACCCAATGCGCTGCGCCGTCGATTGTCGTCACCACGATATCCGGGAACATCGGCGCAAAGTGTGCCGCTGCGCCGTCGGGAACATAGTCCGACATCGCACCAGCGATTGCGGTTGTCGGCTGCTTGAAGCGCCTGGTGCGCAATTCGGCCGGGAAACCACTCAGACCGGACATGGCACCGGTGATGGCGGCCAGGTTGATGCGCCAGTCGAAGTGTTCGTTGCGGGGGACCAGGTTCTGCACCAGAAATGGCGCTACTGACGCATCGGGCAACATCGCTTGCAACTGGCGCTGCACGTCGCCACGACTGGCCGCTGCCATCAGATCGACGCTGCGCATGGCCTGCGCGTAACTGCCCAGCGAATCGGAATAGGAAATCGGCGCAATGTCGACCACGATCAGCCGCTCGACCAGTTCGGGATGCGCCAGCGCCAGCGCCATCGCGGTCTTGCCGCCCATGCTGTGGCCCATCACGGCGGCCTGCTGCAACCCGTGGCTGACGATGTACTGGCGCACGTCGTCAGCCATTTCCGGGTAGGTCATGGTCTGGGCCCATGGCGACGCGCCATGGTTGCGCAGGTCTAGCACGTGCACGGTGCGGGTGGCCGCAAGGGCCCGGGCTACGCTGCGCCAATTGGTTGCCGAACCGAACAGTCCGTGCAGAACGATCAGGGGTGGGCCGGCGCCCGTGGTCTCGCCATGTAATTCCAGTGCCATGGCCCGATTATGGGCGCGCCGACATCCGACGTCGCCATCGCGCGATACGGGGCAACGTGTCAGTCCGGCCGGGAATCGATGGCCGCGCGCATTTTCAGGGCTGCGTCATACAGCACGTTGCGCGGAGCCCCGGTGATGGACACGGTCAGTTGTACGGCGGTTTTCAGGGGTAGTTCGGGCATCAGCAGCGCCAGTACCCGCAACGCGTCGTCGTCCTGGGGCGGCACGGGTTGCGCGTGCAATACCAGCACGAACTCGCCGCGTGAGCGGTTGCTGTCGGCCGACAGCCAGGGGGCGAACTGCGCCGCCGGCATCGTCGCGATCTGCTCGAACTGCTTCGTCAATTCGCGCGCGACCGTAAGCGGGCGCTCGCCCAAAGCAGCCAGCGCATCGGCCAGTGCCTGGATCCGGTGGGGCGCTTCGAGCAGCACGATTGCCCGTGACTCGGTCGCCAGTGCCGCGACGCGTGTGGCGCGTTCGTTCGTGCGCGACGGCAAGAACCCCGCAAAGACGAAGGCATCGTCGCCACCGGCAGACTCCAGGCCCGCGACGCTCAGCGCTGCCGTGACGCTGCTCGGCCCGGGCACCGGGACGACCGCCAGGCCAAGGGCCGCCAGCGCTGCCACCAGTCGTGCGCCGGGATCGCTGATGCCGGGCGTGCCGGCGTCGCTGACATAGGCGACGCGCTGGCCCTGCTGCAGTCGCCGTGCGACCTCTCCCGCCGCCTGCTGTTCGTTGTGCTGATGCAGGGCCAGCAACTGCGCCGCGGGCCTGTCAATGCCGTAGGCGCGCAGCAGTGTCTGGGTGTGGCGGGTGTCTTCGCAGGCAACGGTATCCACCATTTGCAGTACGTGCAGGGCGCGCAGGCTGATATCGGCCAGGTTTCCGATCGGTGTGGCCACCAGGTACAGGGTTGCCTGCGGATAATGTTGTGATCCCGCCGCATCGCGGGCGGCAGTCAGGGCCGAGGCATAGGTGGTCATCGATGGTTTTTTCCGGGTTCAGGGCCGTGATGGGCGGGCGCAGCAGCAAGCAGGCGGGCGATGCCTTTGAGGAGACCGCGTTGCGCCACCTGCAGCAGGCCGGTCTACGCCTACTGGTCCGTAATTATCGGACTCCCGGGCGCGGCGGCGGCGAGATCGACCTGATCATGCAGGACGCGGACTGCACCCTCGTGTTCGTCGAAGTGCGCGCGCGCCACGTGCCGGCCCATGGTGGCGCCGCAGCCAGTATCGGCGCGCTCAAGCGCCGGCGCATCGTGTTCGCGGCACGCCACTACCTTGCCCGATGCCGTGTGCCACCGCCGTGTCGGTTCGACGTCGTGGTGTTCGATGGTGGGGCACTCGATTGGCTGCGCGCAGCCTTCGATGCCGACTAAATAGTTGACCATGCATTGCAAACCGTTGCAGATGGCGCAGGTATCATCACGGTCATGCTAGAGCAGCGCATCGAACAGCAATTCATCGACAGCGCCGACCTGAAATACCAGACGGCGCAGATCCTGGGAAAGCCGATTGCGGCTGCGGTGCAGGCTTTACTCGTGTGCGTGACCAGCGGCAGCAAGGTGCTGGCGTGCGGCAATGGCGGTTGCGCCGCGCTGGCGCAGCATTTTGCAGCCAGTTTTGTCGGGCGTCTGGAGCGCGAACGGCCGGAGCTGGCCGCGCTGGCGCTGGCTGCCGACAGTGCGACACTGACCGGTGCCGCCAATGAGAAGTCGTTTGGCGCCATCTTCGCGCGCCAGGTGCGTGCCTTGGGTGGACCGGGCGACGTGTTGCTGGTGTTGTCTGTCACCGGCGATTGCGCCAACCTGCAGCAGGCCATCGATGCGGCCCACGAGCGCGAAATGGTGGTGATCGGCGTCTCGGGACATGGCGGTGGACAGATGGCGCAGTTGATGCGGGACACCGATATCCATGTTGGAGTGCCGCATGAACGCACTGCGCGCATACTGGAAATACAAATGCTGGTGTTGCACTGCCTGTGTGATGCCGTCGATGCCCTGTTGCTGGGCGAACAAGAGGATACAAGCGGATGATAAAAACGACTGCGATCAAATTTTGCGCCACCGTGGTGTGCGTGGCCAGCTTGGGTGGACTGCTCAGTGCCTGCGTGCCCCTGATGGTGGGCGGTGCGGCCGTCAGTGGCGCACTGGTGGCGACCGACCGCCGGACGTCTGGCACCCAACTCGAGGACGAAGGCATCGAGTTGCGTTCGATTGGTCGCATCAATGAAAATCTGGGTTCACGGGTGCATGTCAACGTCACCAGTTATAACCGCCAGGTGCTGCTGACCGGCGAGGTTCCCAGTGCCCAGGACAAGCAACTGGTGGAGCAGATCGTCTCGCGCGTGGATAACGTGCGCCTGGTGGCCAACGAACTCGCGGTGCTGGGGTCGTCGTCACTGACCCAGCGCTCGTCCGATGCCTTGATCACCGGCAAGGTCAAGGCCGCAATGATCGACTCCAATGATCTGTTCGCCAATGCGTTCAAGGTGGTTACCGAGCGCGGAACCGTCTACCTGATGGGCCGGGTGAGTCAGCGCGAAGCCGATCGGGCCACCGACATCGCCCGCAGCACCGGAGGCGTGCAAAAGGTTGTGCGCCTGCTCGAGATCATCACCGAGGCAGAACGGCAGCGCACATTGCCCTCCAAGTCCTGACCGGATGGCGCACCGGGGCCGGGGCGCTGCGCTCAGGCGGCTGTGTCGCCGTCGGGTCGGGCTGTGCGTCGGTGCCTATTTGAGGCGCTTGATCAGGCTGGACGTATCCCAGCGCGTGCCACCCATTTGCTGCACATCGGCGTAGAACTGGTCGACCAGTGCGGTGACCGGTAGCCGTGCACCATTGCGCCGGGCTTCGTCGAGCACCAGGCCCAGATCCTTGCGCATCCAGTCCACGGCAAAGCCGAACTCGAACTGGTCGGCCACCATCGTTTTGCCGCGATTGTCCATTTGCCAGCTTTGTGCGGCGCCCTTGCCAATCACCTCCAACACCTGGTCCATGTTCAGACCGGCACGCTGTCCGAATGCGATCGCTTCGCTCAGGCCCTGGACCAGCCCGGCGATGCAGATCTGGTTGACCATCTTGGCCAGTTGTCCGGCGCCACTGTCGCCGAGCAGCGTCACGGCGCGCGAAAAAGCCTGGGCAACCGGTGCGGCCGTATCGAAAGCCGCCTGCTCGCCGCCGCACATGACGGTCAGTAGACCGTTTTGCGCACCCGCCTGACCACCAGACACCGGCGCGTCGATGAACGCCACGCCCTGTTGGGCTGCCACCGCATGGAGTTCGCGCGCGACGCTGGCGGAGGCAGTCGTATGGTCGACAAATATGGTTTTCGAGCCCATGCCCGCAAAAGCGCCACCGTCGGCCCGCGTACCGTCTCCCTGGTCGGCGCCCAGTGTGACCGCACGCAGGTCATCGTCGTTGCCAACGCAGCAGAAAACGATCTCGCAACCCTGGGTTGCAGCCTGTGGGGTAGCCGCGCTGCCGGCGCCCGGCGCATCGGCAAACTCGGCGCACCACTGTGCCGCCTTGGCTGCGCTGCGGTTGTACACCGTTACCTGGTGACCGGCGCGGGCGAGGTGGCCGGCCATCGGATAACCCATGACACCCAGGCCGAGAAAGGCGACCTTGCGCGAAGTGGTGGCGGTATATGTTTTTGCGTTGATATTGGACATGGGAGCTGCGTGTTGGGTGATGGAGATGGAGGGAAAAAGCTGCGCCGGCAAGGATTGCGTCGGCACGCGCCGGATGGCGCCACCCGACGGATCGTCGGCACTGGGGTCGGCGCTAGACGATGGCGAAGTTCTCGGTGCCCGCGCTCAGGTCCTGCGACTTGCCGCGCTGGCTGTTGAGCTTGATCTGCAGGCGCAGGTCGTTCAGCGAGTCGGCGTTGCGCAGCGCGTCTTCATACGAGATCATGTTGTTCTCGTAGGCATCGAACAGCGCCTGGTCGAAGGTCTGCATGCCCAGGTTACGGCTCTTCTTCATGATCTCCTTGATCTCGGAGACATCGCCCTTGAAGATCAGATCGGAGATCAATGGGGTATTGAGCATGATCTCGACGGCTGCAAGACGGCCCTTGCCGTCTTGCTTGGGGATCAGGCGCTGCGACACCAGCGCCTTGAGATTGAGCGACAGATCCATCAGCAGTTGCGAGCGTCGTTCTTCCGGAAAGAAGTTGATGATCCGGTCCAGCGCCTGGTTGGCGCTGTTGGCATGCAGCGTGGCCAGGCACAGGTGGCCGGTTTCGGCAAACGACACTGCGTGCTCCATAGTCTCGCGATCGCGAATCTCGCCCATCAGGATCACGTCGGGCGCCTGGCGCAGGCTGTTCTTGAGTGCAATTTCCCAACTGTCGGTGTCCAGGCCGACTTCACGCTGGGTCACAACGCAGTTCTTGTGCATGTGCACGAACTCCACCGGATCCTCGATCGTGATGATGTGTCCGTAGGTCTGCTCGTTGCGCCAGTCGACCATCGCCGCCAGCGTCGTGGACTTGCCCGAACCGGTGGCCCCGACCAGGATGCACAGACCGCGTTTGGCGATGACGATTTCCTTGAGGACCTGTGGCACGCCCAGCCCGTCGATGGTGGGGAGTGTGGCCGGAATGATCCGCATCACCATGCCGACTTTGCCCTGCTGAATGAACGCATTGACGCGGAACCGGCCCACCCCCGGCGGGGAGATCGCGAAGTTGCATTCCTTGGTGCGTTCGAACTCGGCGATTTGCTTGTCGTTCATCACCGAGCGCGCCAGTGCCCGCGTGTGATCGCTGTTGAGTGGCTGGGGCGACACCTTGGTGACCTTGCCGTCAACCTTGATCGCGGGCGGAAAGTCGCCGGTGATGAACAGGTCACTGCCGTTGCGACTGGTCATCAGCCGCAACAGATCAGTGATGAATTTGGTGGCCTGGTCGCGTTCCATGTATTGCACTCTCCCGAATTGTCATTTCTTTTCGCTCAGCCGTGCGCTGACCACGCGCAGCCGCAGCGAAAGTTTGCGTGCCAGCAGTGCAATCAGGTTGGCCGCCAGTTGCGGCTTTGCCGCCATCATGTCGTCCATCGCCTCAGCGGTCAGCACTGCAACTTCGCACTCGTTCATCGTGGCGCAGGCCGAGAACCGGATGCCACTGTCGAGCAGCGACATTTCCCCCAGGATTTCTCCTGGACGGATTTCGGCCAGGCGCAATCGTTCGCCCCATGGCTGCACCCGATCGACCGCAATCGCGCCAGACAGCAGCACCACCATGAAGTTGCCGTATTCATCCTGACGAATGATGTCGCGGTTGGCCGGTACGTTGGCGAAATCGAAATAGCGCTCGAATGCAAGAATCGCGTTGAGGTCCAGATGGCGCATGTAGCGATCTTTGGTCCACAGGTTCTGCAGCAACTTGATGCCGCGCCCGCTGTCCAGGCGCTTTGCGTCGATCTCCACGGCGCGTGCCTCCCACGGAACCAGCAACGATGCATCGACTCCCAGGCCGGCAAATGCGGTGCTGAACAAGACGGAGTCCTGTCTGTCTTGCGCAGGCGCCTCTTGCTCCCTGGATTTGAGGATGTCGAAAATTCCCATCGTGTGCAAGTCCTTGCTGGGTGGCGGTGCTGGCTCAACCAGGGAAGTTATCTGGAATCTTCGCTTTGCTGCGTGCCTCCGCTGGGCTGATGATGTGGCGCTTGACCAGGTCGGTGAGATTCTGGTCCAGCGTCTGCATGCCGACACTGTTGCCGGTCTGGATGGACGAATACATCTGCGCTACCTTGGCCTCGCGGATCAAATTGCGGATCGCGCTGGTGCCAAGCATGATCTCGTGTGCCGCTACCCGGCCCTGGCCGTCCTTGGTCTTGCACAGCGTCTGCGAGATCACGGCTTGCAGGGACTCGGACAACATCGCGCGCACCATTTCCTTTTCGTCGGCCGGGAACACGTCGATGATCCGGTCGATGGTCTTGGCAGCGCTGGATGTGTGCAAGGTGCCTAAGACAAGGTGGCCGGTCTCGGCGGCGGTCATGGCCAGGCGGATGGTTTCGAGGTCACGCATCTCGCCCACCAGGATGCAGTCGGGGTCTTCGCGCAGTGCCGATCGCAATGCTGCAGCGAAACTCAGCGTATGCGGTCCGACCTCGCGCTGGTTGACCAGGCATTTTTTTGATTCGTGCACGAATTCGATCGGGTCCTCAACCGTCAGGATGTGGCCGAACTTGGTTTCGTTGAGGTAATTGACCATCGCCGCCAGCGTGGTCGATTTGCCCGAGCCGGTAGGCCCCGTCACCAGCACCATGCCGCGCGGTTTTAGCGCCAGTTCAGCAAAGATCTTGGGTGCGTTGAGTTGCTCTAGCGACTGGATCTTGGACGGAATGTTCCGGAATACCGCGCCGGCGCCACGGTTGTGATTGAACGCGTTGACGCGGAACCGGGCCAGACCTTCGATCTCGAACGAGAAGTCAATTTCGAGGAATTCCTCATATTGCTTGCGCTGCGTGTCATTCATGATGTCGTACACCATGGCGTGCACCGCCTTGTGGTCCAGCGGCTCGACATTGATGCGTCGGACATCGCCATGCACCCGAATCATTGGTGGCAAGTCGGCTGACAGATGCAGATCGGAGGCTTTGTTCTTGACGCTGAACGCGAGTAACTGGGTGATGTCCAAGTGTTCCTCGATGGTTTGTTACGCTACAGGCCAATTATGACCACGATTGAGACCAATCTCCAAGCCGTGCGCCAGCGTGTCGCCGCGGCTTGCACGGCGGCCGGACGCGACGCGGCAGACGTGCAGCTGCTGGCGGTCGCGAAAACATACCCTGTCGCTGCGGTGGCGGAGGCGATGGCGGCAGGCCAGTTGCAGTTCGGCGAAAACTACATTCAGGAGGCGGTGGCCAAGATCGTCGCGTTGTCAGGCTCGGGTCTGGTGTGGCATTGCATCGGTCCGGTGCAAAGTAACAAGACGCGGCTGGTGGCAGAGCATTTCGACTGGGTGCAGACGGTAGACCGGCTCAAGATCGCCCAGCGGTTGAGCGACCAGCGTCCAGAGGCAATGGCGCCGCTGCAAGTCTGCATCCAGGTCAATACCGACCGCGGGGCGAACAAGGCGGGCGTGCTACCCGAGGCGTTGCCAGCGCTTGCACATGCGGTTGCCGGCTTGCCGCGGTTGCGGCTGCGCGGGTTGATGACGATCCCGGAGCCCGCGGCGGATTTTGCGTCGGCCTGTGCCGTGCATCGGCGCGCAACAGAGCTGCTGCGCCAACTCCAGGGGGACGGGCTCACACTCGACACCTTATCGATGGGCATGAGTGGCGATCTCGAGGCGGCGATTCATGCCGGCAGCACCATGGTGCGCGTGGGTACGGCCATTTTCGGCAATAGGCGTTATCCGGCCGCTTCCTAGCGTTTGCCAGCGCCGATCGGCTCTCAGGTCAACGGCAAATGTGTGGAGTTGACCACCTCCTCCATCACCGCATAGGTGCGGGTCTCGCGCACACCGGGTAGTTGCCACAGCACCGTGCCGGCGAAATGGCGATAGGCGTCCATGTCGGCCATGCGGGTCTTGAGCAGGTAGTCGAAACCGCCCGCAACCATATGGCACTCCATGATTTCGCTGCGCACCTGCACCGCCGCCCTGAAAGCGTCGAACACATTGGGCGTGGTGCGGTCGAGCAGCACCTCGACGAACACCAGCATGCCGCGCCCGAGTTTGTGCGGATTGAGCCGTGCCTCGTATCCGAGGATGTAGCCATCGCGGGTCAGTCGCTGCACCCGTGCCAGCACGGCGGTGGGCGACAACGCCACGCTCTCGGCCAGCTTGAGGTTGGACATGCGTCCATCGGCCTGCAACTGTTGCAGGATCTTGATATCGATGCGGTCCAGCACCGCGTCCACGGGGTGGGTCATGACAGCCGGTAGGTTGCCAGGTGGATGCTGGTCTCGGAACTGCTGATGCCCCGGATCAGGCGCACGCGCTCCATCACCTGGGACAACTCCGAAAGGTTGCCGGCACGCAACTCTGCGAGCAGGTCCCAGCGGCCATTGGTGTCGTGCAGCGTGGCGACACCGGGTTCGCCGAGCAGGCTGGCAATCACCGCGCGGGTTTCGTTGCCCTCTACGGCGATACCCATCCACGCCTTGATGTCATGGGGCTGGGCATCGGGGCGCAGTCGCACCGTGTAACCCACGACGATGCCGGCGTCTTCCAGTTTGGCAATGCGGTTGCCGACCGTGCCCCGGGACACACCGAGCTTGCGCGCCAGGATCGCGACACTGGTGCGCGCATTGGTCCGCAACAGGGACAGAAGTTCGCGATCAAGGGTGTCCATGATTACTATTTTGGCATCGCATAGTGTCAAAACGATAGATTACTTGCAAAAAGCTTGCAGAGTTGGCGATTTACATTGCCGGCGCATCGCGAGACACTGGTTTTCATATTTTGGAGACCTCACCATGACAACCGCAAAAACCATCAAGACCCGTTACCTGAGCCCTGCCGATGTGGCCACGATCCTGCGCCGACAGGGGTTGGCGGCGTCGCTGCAGGGTATGCACGATGCGATCCATGCAGACTATCTGCGCTGGCAGGAGTTCGACAAGAATGCCCGCGTGGGCAACCACTCGGATGTCGGTGTGATCGAGTTGATGCCGATTGCCGACGCGCAGACATATGCCTTTAAATGCGTCAATGGCCACCCCGGCAATACCCGGCTCGGCTTGCCGACCGTGATGGCGTTCGGTGTGATCTCCCGCGTCGACAATGGAACGCCAGAATTTCTCAGTGAGCTCACACTGACAACCGCGGTCCGGACCGCGGCTATGTCGGCTCTGGCCGCACGGACACTGGCCCGGCCCGAGAGCCGGACGATGGCCTTGATCGGCAACGGCGCGCAGAGCGACTTTCAGGCATTGGCGTTCCACTACCTCGTTGGCATCGAGGAGATCCGCCTGTTCGATACCGATGCGCGGGCCACTGACAAACTGATGGCCAACCTGCGGGACACGGCCCTGCGACTGGTGCGCTGCGACAGTATTGCCCAGGCTGTGCGCGGAGCCGATATAGTGACAACCGTGACCGCCGATAAAACCAATGCCACGATCATCACCCCCGAGATGCTGGAGCCCGGCATGCATATCAATGCGGTCGGTGGCGACTGCCCCGGCAAGACCGAGCTGCATGCTGATGTCTTGCGCGCGGCCAGCGTGTTTGTCGAATACGAGCCACAAACCCGCATCGAAGGCGACCTGCAGCAGATGGAGGCGGACTTTACCGTCACTGAACTGTGGAACGTGCTGCAAGGCCGAAAACCGGGCCGTATCAGCGACGCCCAGGTGACGGTGTTCGACTCGGTGGGTTTTGCCCTGGAAGACTTCTCCGCGCTGCGCTACATGCGCGATTGCGCGCAGCGCCTGGGTGTCGGGCAGGATCTGGCCCTGATCCCGCCGTTTGCCGATCCCAAGGATTTGTTCGGACTGATCGATCCGCTGGCAACGGGCGCGGCCGTCGCCATACGTGCGGCGCAAGCGTCGTCCACCCCCGCTGAACCCGCGTTGGCCTGATGGTCGCTCAACGCTGATGCAACAAGGAATCGAAGGCGTCAGCCTGATCGGCGCGCCGACCGACATAGGCGCCGGCATGTTGGGTGCCCGCATGGGCCCCGAGGCGTTGCGGGTTGCCGGTATCGCACAGGCCGTGGCGCAATTCGGCGTCAATGTGCGCGATTGCGGCAATCTGGCCGGCCCGCCCAACCCCTGGCAACCGGCGGTCAACGGCTTCCGCCACCTGCCCGAAGTAGTGGCCTGGAACCAGTTGCTGCATGACGCCGTGTTGGCGGAGTTGCGCGACGCGCGGTTGCCGATCGTCTTGGGCGGCGACCACTGCCTGGGCATCGGCTCGATCAGCGCCGTGGCGCGCCACTGCCGTGAGCGTGGCAAGAAGCTGCGGGTGTTGTGGTTCGATGCGCACGCCGATTTCAACACCGCGACCCTTACGCCTAGCGGAAACATTCACGGTATGCCGGTGGCCTGCCTGTGCGGCCATGGGCCGCACGAACTGGTGGAAATCGGTGGTCATGTGCCAGCGCTCGATCCGCGCGACATCCGCCAGATCGGCATCCGCAGTGTCGACGAGGGCGAAAAGCGGCTGGTGCACGACATGGGCATTGAGGTGTTCGACATGCGCTACATCGACGAGATGGGCATGCGCCACACGATGGAGCTGGCACTGGCGCAGGTCGATGCCGATACCCATCTGCATGTCAGTCTGGATGTGGATTTTCTCGACCCGGATATCGCTCCCGGCGTGGGAACGACCGTGCGCGGTGGGCCGACCTATCGTGAGGCCCAGCTATGCATGGAGATGGTGGCTGATACCGGCGCCCTGGCATCGATGGATCTGGTCGAGCTCAACCCGGCGCTGGACGAACGCAACAAGACGGCCGAACTGGCGGTCGACCTGATCGAAAGTCTGTTCGGAAAAAGCACCCTGATGCGCAGGGCGGCCAAGCGTTAGCGTGTCGTGCTGGTCGACCGTTTCAACGGCAAACGCCTGAACTCGCCCAACGACGTGGTCGTCAAGTCCGACGGAAAGCATCTGGCGCAACGACCCGCCTACGGCATCGATTCGGATTACGAAGGTGATGCCGGTGCCAGCGGGACAGGCGCCTGCAATGTTGACCGGTTCGATCCGCAGACAGCGCAACTGACTGTTGTCGCAAGTGATTTCGTGCAGCCCAACAGGTTGGCATTGGCGCCCGATGAGTCACAGCTGTACATCGTCACTGCGGTGCAACGCACCGCAGTGACGGGCCGTGGCATGTGCGGCCTTTTGCGATGTCGGCCGCCGGCATCACGGTGCCCGGCGGCGCGGTGTTTGCCACCTGCGGCAATGGGCTGGTCGACGGGCTACGCGTCGATATGCACGGCAACCAGTGGCTGTCGTCGGCAGAGGGCGTGACCTGCCAGGCGTCCGATGGCAAGCGGCTGGGCCGGATCCGGATCTGGAACCCCGAGGCCGTGGCTAATCTGTGTTTTGGCAGCCCCAAATCCAATCGCCTGTTTATCTGCGGTACGACATCGCTGTATGCGGCGTACCTCACCACACGGGCGGCGCCACGCGGCAGCTGACCTGCCTCAGGCGAATCCCGGGGGCACAGTGCGTTGCGGCGTGTGTCTCACCGCCGGGATTTTGGCGACCGGTGGTGAAACCGGTCACGAAATCGATTGCAGCAGGGCTTAACCGCCCTGGTGGGCGCGTTTGCCCGGGTTTTTCTTGCTGCGGGTGGCAACGCCACGCTCGAGGCTGCGCTTCTGTCCGGCGGTGACGGGCATCGTGAAACCCTTGGTCATGATCGGACGGGGGGAGGCAATGCGCTCGGCTTCGGTGCGAAATTCTTTGGCCATGGAAAACTCCGAAAAAATCAGTACAACCCGGTATTAGGCCACAGCCCGGACGGGCCCTGCCAATTCGCGATCCTGACTGTGGCACGGCAGCGACGTTCGCCAGGCCATTGGGCAGGAAAACGAGCCCGAGCCGCACCCGAACCTGCGCCGGCATCGGGCGATCGACAACCGATGCAGCGCGCGCTGCGCTGCGGGGACACGGGTCTGGGGCTCGCTCTGGCCTCTCCCGCGAGCGGCATGTGCCAGCACGACCGGGCCCGGCAGCCGCACCTGCGCGATCGGTTCGAGTTACTGTGGCGATCGCGTCGTCTGCGCCGATCAATAAGTCACTTCCGGAGGTTCTATGGGCGTTCAGCTGCTAAAGGACATATATTTATTCAAGGAGTTCCTGCCAAAGGAACTGGACGAACTCAGCGCCAAGGGCAGCGTCAAGACCTACAACCAGGGCGACACGATTTTTGACGAGGGTGACAAGGCCCAGTCGCTGTTCGTGATCCGCCATGGCACCGTGCACATCCGGCGACCCGGCAAGCAGGACGATGTCGACCTGGTGAAACTGGGCGGGGTGCCCATTTCGGTGAAATGCCCTTTGTCAACGACGAGCCACGCTCGGCGAGCGCGGTGGCATTGGAGCGTTCGGAGTTGCTGGAAATCGGCTACGACGCGCTGCAAGCCCATCTGGAAAAGAGCCCGGAGACCGCAGTGCGGTTTTACCGCGCGTTGTCGCATTTCCTGGCCGGTCGTTTGCGTGCGACCACGTTGGACCTGACGTTTTCGCGCGAGAAGAACCTGCGCCACTTCTAGGCTTTCCCGCGCGCATTGCGAGCCAGCACGACGTCAGTGCGGGAAGACGTTCCTGGCGTGCTGGCCCAGGCCCTGGGCGACACTGGCAAAACGGTGCCCGCGCACCGCACATGCGGACGGAAACTGCATCGCAATGCGGTCAGCCAGCGGCTTGAGACCGGTGGAACCGCCAGTGAAGTACACCACGTCGACCTGATCGGGCGAGATGCCGGCCATGGCAGTTGTTTGCGTGGCAGCGATGGCAATCCGGTCCAGATCGGCCTCGACGCTGGCCATCAACGCGGTTTCGTCGATCTCCACGCGCAGCCCGGGTTCGATCTGCTCGAGCCCGATACCCGCCAGCGCGGACTCGGCCACGGCGATCTTGGCATCTTCCGCCAGCGCCGTCAGGGCATGCCCAAGGCGATGCTCGAGCACCGTCATCAGTCGCGCGTGGTGCGCCGGGTTCGCATAGAACGATTTCATGGCCCGCAACTCGGCCACTCGGCCCGGCCCGTAGACCGTGTTGATCAGATGCCAGGTGGCGAGGTCGAAATAGACCTTGCTCGGAATCTCGCGACCGCTCGGCCCGACGCCGCGGTAGCCGCAGGTCGGCAGCAGGTGCGCCAGCTCGATCTGACGGTCGAAGTCGGTGCCGGCTATATGCACACCATGGTTGGCCAGGATGTCGTCGCGCCGGTCGATCCGCCCGCGCCGCGACGGCCCCACGCGCACCAGCGAAAAGTCGGAAGTGCCGCCGCCGATGTCGGCCACCAGCACCAGGCGTTCATCTCGCGCCGTCGACTCGAAATCCAGCGCCGCCGCGATCGGCTCGTACTGGAAACGGACATCCTGGAATCCCACCTGACGCGCGGCTGCTTCCAGTGCGGCCTGGGCGGCAGCGTCCCGCACGGGGTCGTTGTCGACAAAAAACACCGGCCGACCCAGCACCACCTGATCGAGCTGCTGTCCAGCCGCGTCCTGCGCCAGGGACTTGAGATGCCGCAGGTAGGTGGCGATCACGTCCAGGTAACGCACCGAGTGCCCTCCACCGGCGTCGGTCGCCTGCTCGGCAAGGGTTGATCCGAGGATGCTTTTCATCGACCGCATCAGTCGGCCTTCGACACCCTCGATGTATGCAGTGACTGCTGCACGCCCGTAACTGGTCTCTGGTTGCTGAAACCCCGACAGCCCCTCGACCGCATAGAAGACGGCTGTGGGCATGGTGACAAATCCCGGTTCGAGTTCGACCAGGCGCGTCGCACTTCCTTGCACCAGGGCAATGGCGGAATTGGACGTGCCGAAATCGATGGCGCAAACGGTGGACATGCGGGTGCGGGGAGGGGCAATGGGTTGCGGCTTGCTGTGGACTATTGCGGCTTGCCGCGGCAGGCGCTGCGGGCGGCGCGCAAGGCCGCGATTCTAGCGGCACTGCTGCGCCTGCCTGCGTGGCCGTCGGTTCTGGGCGCTTGCCGAAGAGATGCGGCGTTGTCGATTGTCAATGGCGGGAACTTTGCGGCAGTCGCGGTACAACCGAGACCGCATCATGCATTGCGAATCCGGTCGAAATGCGGTAATTTTCCGCAAATCGGGCGCGGCAAAGGAGGGGGAGGGAGGGTTTTGGTGGTTTTCTGGTGCGTCTTTCGCTGTCATGATTTTCATGGGGTGTAACTGCGTCACCGAACTGACAGTCGTATGCCCCATGCGTGGAGCCGAGGGCAAGCCGGCGCCAGGGGACGATCGACCGGTCATCGCCGCGGTAGGGTTCAAGGGCTGAACCACGGCACGCCCAGGGTTACACGGAGCTTTGGGCTGCGGCTGTCCCCGCAGGAGGAGAAAAAATAATGACAGTTTTACCTGGTTTCATGCGCCATTTCCGGCGAGCGCGCAATGCGCAGTCAGGTGGTGGCGCGTCGGCGACGCGGCCGCCGCAACGGCGCAGCATTCTCTTCGAGAGCCTGGAGCCGCGGCTATTGCTGTCGGCCGATCTCTTGCCCGACGTCGCCAGCAACCTGCAAAGCGGCCTGACCCAGTTCAAGGACTGGACGGCTGCTTTGGCCACTTATGAGCAGCTGGGCCATCAGTTACCGGTTGTCAGCACCGCTTTGGGCAGCGCGGTCGACCTCTCCGGGTGGTTGCAGACCAAGCTGCTCGATCCGGTGCAGGTGTACCTGTCCAGTGCTGGCAGCAAAACTACCGACGGGCTGGTCGGTGCACTGGCCGGTGTCGCCGGCCTGTCGTCGGTCTCCGGTGATCAGTACGGCAACGAGATCCGGTTTGACCTGGTGCTCGATGCCAGCCGCACACTCAATGGCATCGACCTGTCGATGCCACAGACGGCCAATGGCATGGCGATCACCGCCACCGGCGGCGTGCTGGATATGCACGCCAGCATGCATCTGGATTTCGCGTTCGGTGTGGATCTGACACCCGGCCTGTCAGTTGACGATGCATTTTTCCTGCGTTTCGACAGCTTCAGCCTGTCCGGAGATATTCACGAGAGCAACCTGAATTTCGATGTCAGCGTCGGATTCCTGGGCGCCAGCGTCACCGGTGGCAGTGTGAATCTCGACGCCGACCTGCTGGTGCAGGTCGCGAATCCCGATGCCGATCCGGCTGGGTATGTGACGTTGGGCGAACTGCAGGGCACGACACTGCAGAATCTGGTGACGCTCAACGGAGCCACCGCCAGCGTCAGCGCCACGTTGCCGATCACCATCGCCGCACTTGGCAGTTTCAACCCGGGCTCGGTGCAGGTGGCCATCAGCGGTAATCCGTTCACCGACGTGGCGGTCAACCTGACGGGTGCCAATGCCCCCGAGATCAGCAACTTCGGGCGCCTGACGCCGTTCGCGGTCAACACCACCATGCACCGCATCGCGCAGTGGCTGAGCGACGTCGGGAACTCGGCCAGTGTATTCGGCCAGGATGTTCCGTTCGCCGGGATGAACCCGTCGATGTCGGGCAATACCCAGATCAAGGACCTGCTCGATTTCTCCACGGCCCTGACCGAAGTGGTCAACAACGCCCTGGAGTCTGCGCCAGGTGTGCCGGATTTCAATAACGCGCAGGAGTTCGCGGCGCAACTGTCCGCCCTGCTCGGGTTGTCGCCGGCGGCGCTCGCGGCTGGCTACAACAGCTCGACCAACCAGTTGACCTTTTTCTTCCGGCTGAACCACAGCTTCGCCAACCTGACGGCGCCTTTGAGTCTGAACCTGAACCTCGCGCCACTCGGTGGTATCAACACCACCAGCACGATCGAGGCTGGAGCAGACGGGCGGCTGCAGTTCACCCTCGGTTTCGATCTGTCACCGTTCGAGGCCTTCGTGCTGGGCAACCTGCTGCTGCCCGCCAACGGGGTGTTGTCCGCCAATGCGTTGTTCCAGGTGGCCGTCAGCGGCGCCGCGCCAGTTGCGGTCACGGTGAACCGGCAGGCTGGCAACACCAACCGCAACCAGCTGGTGGCCAATGTCAACACCGCGCTGGCCGACGCCGGCCTCACCGACGTCACCGCCACGCTGGTATCGAACAAGCTGCAGTTCAAGGCCAGCGGCGATATGTTCGGCGCCAGCATCAGCGTGTTCGTGTCCGACCCACTGACGAACACCGCCAAGACCGAGTTCGGCTTCAATGAAATCATGGCCGACACCGCGACCGCAGTGTCCAGGGCGTTCGTGCGCGACATCCAGATCAGCGGCGACGTGCATGTCAGTGCCACCGATATCGCCGCATCGGCAAACTTCGGCTTTGTCGGCGTCGATATCGTCAACGGCACGGCCACCGCCGAGGCGACGGTGCTGGCCAAGATCCGCAATCCCGCGGCGCCGACGGCGCCGGTGCGGGTGGGCGATTTCTTCACTGCGCTCAACAACCTGGATACCTGGGCACAACTGACAACCGCCGGTACCGCATCGGCAATCTTGCCGGTGCAGGTGCAAGGGGGCATCCTGGCGCTGGGCGCCGACCCCCGTGTGCTGTTGAACATGACCAATGTGTTCAATCCGGCCACGCTCAGCGTCACGTTTCCCGACCTCACGGCGCTGACCAACTACCAGAACCTGGACATCGACGATGTGCTGGGTGGTTTGAACCAGTTCGTCACTTACCTCGGCAATATCGAAGGTTTCTCGTTCCTGAACCTCGATCTGCCGGTGATCGACAAGAGTGTCAGCGACCTGTTGTCGTTCATTCCGGGCCTGAGCGCCGACATCGGCGCTCTGCAGGCGCTGGGCGCGCCCAACCTGCAGGCACTGGAGTCGCGCATCGAACAGGCGTTCGGTCTGGCGCCGAGCGAGCTGGTTATGACCTTCGCCGACAACGACCTGCGTTTCGGTCTGCACCTGTCCGAAAGTCTGCCGGCCCAGTACCAGAACATGCATGTCAACCTGGATCTGGCCAAGCTTGCCGGGTATGTCGGTGGCGGTGTGCCGGGGCTCGCCGGCGTCGGAAACTTGATCGATGTCGGCGGCAGCGCTGACCTGTCTGTCACTGGCAGCGCGGTGATGGACCTGATCTGGGGTTTCGACTTCGCCAATCCGACCACCCCGCGTGCCTACATCCATGACGACTCCAGCATCGGACTGTCGCTCAAGGTCGCGGGCAGCAATCTCGATTTCGACGCCGCTGTCGGGCCGCTGGGCCTGTTCATTCGCAACGGCGTGGTGGATGTGTCCAACGGCCTGGCGCCGGCCGCATTCGGTGTGGCGTTCAAACCTGCCGCCGCCAACGCGGGCGACCGCTGGTACAGCAACCAGTGGAGCACCTCGATCCTGACGAGCAGTCTGGTCGGCCAGGCGTCGGCCACATTGCCGGTGTATTTCCCGCTGGAAACCAATTTCGCCGGCGACATCGCACTGACCATCGGCAACCTGGCGAACATCGGCGGCACCACGACACTGACCGCCCCCAATCTGGCTGCCGAAATCGGCTCGATCGACCTGTTCAGCGACATGGGCAGCCTGATCCAGGGCATTGACCTGGTGCTGGCCGGCATCGAAGATGCACTCGACGGTGAGGTTTTCGGCATCAACCTGCCGATCGTCGGCGACAACCTGAAGGACGCTGCCAACTTCATGACCGATCTGCGCACCCAGATCGTGCCCAAGCTGCAGGTTGCGTTTGGTGGCGGGGACAAGGGCGCAACGATGGTGCGCAATGCCCTGTTCGACGTGCTGGGCAATGCCGACGTACTGGGCGATGGCGGAAATTTCCTCAACATCATCCTCGACCGCAATAACGACGGCGTCATCAATGCGGACGACATCGGCTTGACCACGGTCGGCAGCGCCGCCGACATCAGCGAGGTTCAGTTCGATCTCAGGCTGGGTCAGACCTTTACCGCATCGGTGCCGATCGGGTTCGACATCGGACTGCCCGGGCTGGGGCTGCAGGCCAGTGACAACAGTGCGGTGCAGGTCGATTTCACCTATGCGTTCAATCTCGGATTGGGTGTCAGCCGCTCCGACGGCGTGTATATCGACACCTCCAGCGCCAATGAACTGCTGATCCAGTTGGACGCCACCACGCCCAATATGGCAATTGGTGGTGAACTGGCGTTCCTGCGCCTGAAGCTCGAGGACGATGCCAGCGACCCGACGCATCTGAGCGGCACCTTCACGGTCGACCTGAAGGATCCGGTGGGCAGCAACAACCGACTGACCTTCAACGAACTGGCCGGAGGGCTGGATTTCTCGCAGGTTGTCGACGTTGCGCTGAACCTGCAGGCAGAGGCCAACCTGAAGGTGACGGCCGGCGTCATCGGCTCCAGCGACGACGTCACCAGTGCGGGTTATTTTGATACCGGCTTTCCGCAGCTGACAACCGACTTCCATCTGTTGTGGGACTTCGGCGCCGCCAACGGTTTCGAGGGCGACCTGCAGGATGTGGGGTTCAACAATGTGCGGCTGAACCTGGGCCAGTTCCTCAACCGCATCGTCAGCCCGATCGTCAACACCATCAATCCGATCCTTGAGCCGGTCCGTCCGATTCTCGATGTGCTCAATGCGCCCATTCCGGTGATCTCCGACCTCTTGGGCCACGATGTGACGTTCCTGGATATGGCGAGCCAGATCTCCCCGGAACTGGTGTCCAGCGAAGCTGCAGACTTCATCGAAGCGGCGGGTCAACTGGTCGATTTCCTGGACCGTCTCGATACGCTGGGCGACGATGTGTTCATCGACTTCGGCAGCTTCAACCTGAACGACCTTGGCGGCATCCAGGACCTGCGCGACAGCGGCAGTGTCAATTTTGATGGCCTCGACTTCAACACCCGCAAGATCGATCCTGGCCAGAGCCTGGCCGACCAGCTGGCTTCCAAGAGCCCTGGATTCAATGACGCGAAAAACGACATCAAAGGCACTGGCGGCTCCGGATTCTCGTTTCCGCTGCTGGACGATCCGACCCTGGCCTTCAAGCTGCTGCTGGGCCAGGACGTTGACATCTTCCGTTACGACATGCCGGAGTTCAGTGTTGGCTTCGACATTGAGCGGGCGTTCGGCCCTGTTTATGCGCCACCCGAGGTTTATGTCACGCTCGAAGGTGGTCTGCGCGCCGGCATACGTTTCAGTTTCGGTTACGACACTTATGGCATTCGCACGTTTGCCGAATCGGTCAAGGAAGGCAATGCGGACGCGCGCAAGCTGTTCGATGGTTTCTATGTGGCCGACACCTACAACGTCGGTGGCGAGTGGGAAGACCTGCCCGAGCTGTTTCTCGAGGCGCATATCGGCGCTGGCGTGCGGGTCAGTGCGGTGGTGCTGTCGCTTGAGGTCGAGGGAGGCATTTTTGCCCAGCTTGGTCTGAACCTGCATGACATCGATGGCGACGGCAAGATGCGCCAGGGGGAGTTCCTGGAGCGCATCCAGGGTGGCGGCCCGTTGTGCATTTTTGATTTCGAGGGGGAGTTCGGTGCCTACCTCGAACTCGAACTGCGGATCGGACTCGACGTGGGCCTCTTTTTCGTCGGCGTGACGATCCCCATCGAAATAGCGCGTGTCACGTTGGTGAGTTTCTCTGTCGACTGCGACGCGCCACCGCCGATTCTGGCAACGCTGGACGAGGCAGACGGCACCTTATATCTGAACATGGGGGATCGGGCGGCAAACCGGCAACATGGCGACATCACCGATGGGGATGAGTCGTTCAGGGTCACGGCGGTCGGCGCTGATTCGGTGCTGGTCGAAGCGTTCGGATTCACGCAGCTGTACGGCAGCTTGCAGGATGTCCCCGAGGGGGATCCACCCCATGCGGCTGTCACGCGTATTCGCGCCAACGGGGGCCTCGGCAACGATGTGATAGAGATCGATTCCGGAGTGCTCGACATGGTCGAACTCGCCGGCGGCGACGGCGACGACGTCATCATCGCCGGTGGTGGTGCGGCCTTCATTCAGGGCGGCGCAGGGCGCGACACCCTTAAGGGCGGCCGTGACAACGACCGCATCTACGGCCACAGCGAGAGCGGTGCCGGGGACGACAATGCCGCCGACATCATCGACGGGCGCGGCGGCAACGACAAGTTATACGGTCAGGGCGGCAATGACCAGCTCGACGGCAACATCGGTGATGACGCGTTGTACGGCGGCCAGGGCGACGATGCCCTGTTCGGCGGCGCCGGCGCGGACGAGCTCCACGGCGGCAATGGCTTCGACCTTCTGTATGGGGAGCAGGGCAACGACCTGCTGGAAGGCGATGGCGGCATCGACTGGTTGTATGGCGGTGCCGACGCCGACGTGTTGTACGGGCATGCCGCCAATGCCAGTACCGATGATGGCGCGGCCGACATCCTGTTCGGCGATCTCGGCTCCGGGCATATTGGCAGGCAGGACCGCATGGGAGGCGACTCCGGCGACGACGTGTTGTATGGCAATGCCGGCAACGACCTGATGTTCGGCGAGGACGGCAACGACGTGTTGTTCGGCGGCCTGGGTAACGACGAGATGTACGGCAATGCCGGTATCGATGTGATGTGGGGCGGGGCCGGCATTGATCTGATGCGCGGCGGCAGCGGTAACGACTTCCTGCATGGCGGGGACAACGGCGATCGAATTTACGGCGACAGCGGCGATGACGCCTTGTACGGGGACGACGGCGATGACCAGATCTGGGGCGGCACCGGGCGCGACCTGATCCTCGGGGGCGCCGGTGGAGACACGGTGCGTGGGCAGGAAGGCGACGATCGCATCTATGGCGAGACGGGTGGTGATGCGCTGTACGGCGATGCCGGTGATGACCTGATCCTGGGTGGTGATGGCGACGACCTGCTCATCGGCGGCCTCGGGGTCGACCGCCTGTATGGCGGCCTGGACAACGACGCGCTGTACGGCAGCAGTGGTGATGACCAGTTGTATGGCGACGAAGGCAACGATGCGTTGTTCGGCAACACCGGGCGCGACCGGCTGCATGGCGGCGTCGGCAACGACGTGCTGCACGGCAACGAGGACGACGACTATCTGCTGGGCGAGGACGGCGACGACTTCCTGTACGGCGACGACGGTGAAGATCTGCTCGATGGTGGATTCGGGGCCGACACGCTGCATGGCGGAGCCCACAACGATGTGTTGCTGGCGGGCATCGGCCTGGGCAAATTGCTCTATGGCGACGACGGCGACGACCTGATCGTCGGCGCCGACAGCGGTGGTGACGACGGTGACCTGTTCGACGCGATCTATGTTGGCGACCGTATCTTCGGCGGCGCCGGCCGCGACCGGATCTGGGGTTTGGGTGGTGCCGACATCATCGACGGCGGCGACGGCGACGACGAAATCCGGGGTGGCGAAAACGGGGATCTGATCTACGGACAGGCGGGTAGCGACCGCCTGTATGGTGGCTTCGGCCAGGACCACATCTTCGGCGGCGCAGACGGCGACTTCATCGACGGCGGGCTGGACGCAGACTGGTTGTATGGCCAGGCCGGCGAAGACGAACTGATTGCTGGTGGCGGCGTAGGCGACCAGTTGTGGGGCGGTGCGGATGACGACATCCTGCGGGGCTCCGACGATGGCGCTGACACGCTGCATGGAGAGGCGGGGCGCGACCGGCTGTACGGCAATGGCGGCAATGACCATCTGCTAGGTGGTGATGACGACGACATCCTGGAAGGCAATGCCGGCGACGACCTGCTCGAAGGGGGTGCCGGCAGCGATGTCCTGCTGGGCGGCGCGCAGCACGATGTGTTGTATGGCCACAGCCAGTCGGGAGCGGACGACGACAACCGGGCCGACTGGTTGTATGGCGACTTCGGCACCAATGCCGATGAAGCCGGCTCGGGTGGTGACCGATTGTTTGGGCAAGGCGGCAATGACCTCTTGTTCGGCGAGGCCGGCGATGACCTGATCGTATTGCTGGGTGGGGCCGGCAATGGTTTCAACCAGGCGGAAGCCGGTGGTGGAGCATCGAACATCGTCGACTTTGGCAGCGGCGATGGCGCCACACCGGGCAACTTCGTGCCCCCGGCGACGACGCTGGCGCCCGCACCTGTCCTCACGCGCAGCGACCCGCTGGCGCTGGCCAGCCTGCCGACCGGGCCCGATGTGCCTGGCCTGTGGCGTGAACTGGCCGGCTCTGCCAGTGGTGCTGGCGTTTCCGGCGGAGCGGCGCTGGCGATTGAACCGACAGTGGCAACCGATGGGCTGGGCCGACCGGTGCTGGCCTGGGCGGACGCGCGCAACGGCAATTTTGAAATCTACGTGTTGCGCCACAACGGCAGCGCATGGGAAATGCTCGCGGGCAGCGCGCAGGGTGGCGGCATCAGCGCAACGGCCGGCAGTTCGCGCGCGCCCAGCCTGGCGTTTGCAGCCGATGGCAGCCCGATCGTAGCCTGGGTGGATACCGTCGGCAGCCAGAGTGACGTGCGGGTGGCCCGGTTCGATGCGGCGGCCAATGGTGGCGCCGGTGCCTGGGTGGCGATGGGCAGCTCATTGGGCGCGGGCGGTATCAGTGCGAGCGGCGACGTGCAGGACGTACACCTGGTCGCGACCGGCGCCGGCATCGCAGCGGTCTGGCTCGACGACTCCAGTGGCACGACCCAGGCCTATGCGCGGCGCTTCGAGGGCGGCAACTGGGTCGCGCTGGGCGCGGGCGGCGCCAGTGGCGGCGGTCTGAGTGGTGCGGCCAGCGACGTGTCCGAACTCAGTGTGGCCACCGATGGCAGCCGGATCGCGGTGGGCTGGACCGGCATCGTGGCCGGGTCGCAACAGGTGTTTGCCAAGCAATTCGACGGCGGTGTCTGGCTGGGCGTGGGCGCCTCGCACAGTGGCAACGGCGTGTCGGACAGCGACGGCAACGCCAGCCGCTCGAGCGTGGCCTATGCCGGTGGTGATGTGTTCGTGGTCTGGCAGGACAATGAGGACGGATACCAGAACTTGCGCGGCGAAACCTATAGCGGCGGTGCCTGGATCAGTCTGGGCAGCCTGACCAGCCATGGTCCGACCACCGACAACGCGGCGATTGCGCGCGATGCGCGACTGGCGTTTGGCGGGGGCGCGTTGTGGCTGTTCTGGACCGATGAGGACACCCGGCGCTCGGATCTGCCGCAGGCGCTGTATGCGATGGTCTGGGATGGTTCCGTATTTGCGCCGCGCATGGCGGCCGATGCCGAGGGTGTGGGCATCAGTGAAACTGGCGGGCGCTTGTCGGGCGCCACGGTGGCGGTCGATGCCTCGGGGCGGCCGGTAATTGCCTGGAGCGAAGCCGATCGGGGTTTTGCGGGCGACCCTGCGCTGGCACAGATTTATCTGCGTGCAGACGCGCCGGCCGTCAACCGCGTATTTCAGGCGCCTGATCTGGCGCAGCTGCAGACGATCCTGAACGACCAGGATCTGGGCGCTGGCGACTTCATCGAGCTTGGCGCCGGATCGTTCGGCGGTTTCAGCATCGCAGCGCAGGACGGCGGTGTCACGCTGGTGGGCGCGCCCGGTCGTGCCACGCAGATCACCGGTGCGGTGACGGTCAGCGGGGCTGCCAACGTGACCTTGCAGGGGCTCACCTTCGACGCCAACATCGAGGTGACAAATGCCGACGGTTTCACGCTGCGCGATAGTCAGTTCCTGTCCGGCAGACTGACGCTGTCCGGTAGTGACGGCCTGCGCGTGGTGCACAACCGGTTTGGCAGCGCCGGCATCCGGATCGCCGGCGCCAGCGACGGACACATTGCCTACAACGACATTGGCGGTACGCTCGCAATCGACGCGGCGTTCACCGGCGCAATCGCCTTCAACGAGATCCATGGCACCTCCATCGGCGTCGACTATGGCGCCGCAGCAGCGCTGACGGACAACCGTATATGGGGCAACACCACCGGCATCCGCAGCACCGTCGCCGGACCCGGTGATGGTCTCGGGTTTGCTGCCGGCGCCGGGGTCAACCAGGTCTATGGCAACACCACCGGCATCGCGCTGGTCGGGGCGCAATTGCAGAACCAGCATGTCTACGGCAACACGACAGGCGTCTCCGGCAGCGGCATCATTGGCGGCACCAGCCTCGATACGGCCAACCTGATCGAGGACAACGTCTCGGGTATCGCGAGCTTCACCGGCACCATCCAGTACAGCCGGATTGCCGGCAACGGCACCGGCATCCAGGCCGCGGGTGGTCAGACCATCTGGCACAACCTGATCTATCGCAACATCAATGCCGGGCTCCTGGTCTCCGGCGTGGCCGATGTGCGCGTCTACCAGAACACCTTTTATGCGCCGCTGGGCGACAACATCCGGCTGCAGTCCGGCGCCAGCAATGTCGAGGTGCGCGGCAATATCCTGTGGGCGCGTACAGGCTACGACATCTTTGTCGCCAACGATTCCCAGTCAGGTTTCTTCAGCGACTACAACAACCTGTACACCGACCAGGGTGGGCGCATCGGCTACTGGACGCGCGACTTCGGCGACCTGATCGACTGGCAGGCCGACATCGCGCGCTTCGACCTGCATTCGATCGGTGCCACGGTGGTGAATCCGGTATGGGCGAAGCCGCAGTTCATGAACACGGATCTCAATGACTTCCGGCTGTTCCAGGCCACAGCAGGCTTGCGCTTTACCAGCCCCGACATCGGGGCAGCGGATGTGCGTCTGGACCAGGGCACGCCGCCGTATTACCAGAACCTGCTGCCCAATCCCGGCTTCGAGTCCGGTCTCGGTGGCTGGACTGTCAATACCGGTGCGCTGGTCAAGACCGGCAGCCCGGCGGCCTACGACGGCAGCCAGTATTTCGCCGCCGGCAATGTCGAGACCGGACAGGCGCAGCAGACGGTCGACCTGCTGGCCGCTGGCCTCACGGTGTCGCAACTCGACTCCGGTGGTCTGGACATGGTCTACGGCGGTCGCATGCGCAGTGCAGCCGAGAACCCGGTGGACCGGGGCAGCATCGGCATCCAGTTTTTCGATGCAGCCAGCAACCCGATCAACCTGGGCAGCGGCACGGCGTCTGCCACCGCCAACGCGCTCAATGCGTCCGACCGCTGGGAATTGGTCGCGGGGCGCACCACGATTCCGTCCGGTGCCCGTTTTGTTGTGTTGCGTTTCCTGCCGGACCGCGACAGCGGTTCGAGCAACGACGCCTGGCTGGACGCTGCTTTTCTGCGTGCCGTATCCGAGGCCTACATCCCCGATCTTGGTGCTTACGGCCATGCGACGCATGAAGCGCCGGCCAGCGCGGACAGCCGCATCATGCTGCGTTTCCCGGACATGTATACCGACTGGGAAAAGCTCGAACCACTGACGATCCGCTGGGAGACGGTCAACAATACCAGCCATTCTCCGGTGCGCATCGACCTGATCCAGGACACCGCAGGCGGACCGGCATTCGTGCTCAACATCGCCACGGGTACCGCCGACGACGGCGAGTTCATCTGGATTCCAGGCAATAGCAACATCGACTTTGGCACCCATGGATTGCGCATCCAGGTCACGCTGGTGCATGACGTGACGGTGATGGACCGCAGCCAGGAGCATTTCTCGGTGCCCGAAGATGGTGGCGCCTACTATGTCGACGACGCCAGCAATACCGGCGACCAGTTCACGCCCGTTGCGGTCGGCTCGAATCGCCATACCGGCAAGACACCGGACGCACCCAAACCGAATGCGGTCAATGTGCTGCGCGAATACCAGCTCGACAGCTTCTCAACGCTGTATGTCGACGCCGGTGATTACCCGATGATTTATTCGATGGCCATCTCGGGTAGCGTCGATTTCGGTCTCGGTCTGGATGAGGGTTTCCTGATCACCGGTCCGGACGGCGCTTCCGCCGGCGCGGCCACCTTGTTCCCGGCCATAGCTGGCGACCGCAGCCGCGCGCTGATCGACCTGCATGACGCCGACTTCATGACAATCCGGCATCTGTCGCTGCGCGATGCCGATCGTGGTCTGTATGTGCATGACGGTTCGGAAGCCTTTTCCGCTGCCTGGATCACTGCCTGGGGGCATGACCAGGACGGCATCCGGATCGACACCAATGCGCCCTTTGCGACGCTCGACCACCTGACCGCCTACGGCAACACCCGCTACGGCATCCACGTGACCGGGGACATCGCAGCGCTGCGTGATTCCGATGCGCATGACAACGGTAATTACGGCATCTACATGAACGGCCTGGTCGACCTTTTCGCTGACAACGTTGCGTATGGCAACCAGAGCTGGGGCATGGTCCTGAGCCAGGTCGGCGACAGCCAGATCGTGCGCAACGACGCCTACGCCAATCGGTATGGCATGTCGGTGAGCAACAACACCGGGATGGCCTGGGTGGGCGACATGAATCTTGCGGCGGGTAACGGAAACCTGGTGCACGACAACAGCTACACCGGCATGTCGATCACCAGCAGTGGCGTGCATGCGGCAGGCAATGCGATCTGGGGTCATACCGCCAACAACCAGTACGGCCTCGATGTCAACAGCGGCGCCCAGGCCAGCTACAACCTGGTCTACGGCAATTACCATGGCATTAACGCCTACGCTGCGACCGGCGCCCTGAGCTACAACCGGGTCTACGACAACACCGACCTCGGCATCTACGCGTACTACACGAACCTGATCGGCAACGTAGTGGTTTCGAACGCACGCGGCATCAGCTGGAACGGTTCCGGAAGTTACGTCGCAAACAACAACCTGGTCTATGGCAACAGCCAGAGCGGGATCACGGTGACCGGCAACGGCCTGCAACTGCGCAACAACACCGTGATGCAACGCGCAGGCAATAGCGTCGCCATCGGTAGCGCCAGCAACATTGGCCTGTTCAACAACATACTTTGGAGTGACACTGGATTTGCGTTGTCGGTATCGTCCAACAGCCAGGTCGGATTTGCGTCGGACTACAACCTTTTCTACACCACTGGCAGCGGCCAGGTCGGGCAGTGGCAAGGCCCCGGCCGCGACACGCTCAACGCCTGGCGCGTGGCCAGTTTTTCAGACGCCAACAGCCTGTATGCCGACCCGCTTTTCGTCGATATGGACGGCGCCGATGGCGTGCTGGGCTTTGTCTCCAACGCCGCCGATGGTCGCGACGACGACTTCCATCTGCGCAGCGTGTTTGGCAGCGCGCATGGTGGCTCGCTGGCGCCGGTACGTGATGCGGTCAGCGGTTTGCCAGTGGCGGCAAGCATCGCAAACAGCACCGATGGTGCACAGTCGCCGGGCATCGATCGTGGCCGCGCGAGTGACGAATTCAGCCTGGAGCCGCAACCCAATGGCGGCTTCATCAATATCGGTGCGTATGGGGGAACGGCACAGGCCTCACTGAGTCCGGCGCAATACATCACGGTGTTTGCACCCAATGGCGCAGAGAGCGTGCCGCAGGAGTCCAGTTACGAGATCCGCTGGCGTGCGCACGGTTTTGGCGGCAATGTCGACATCGACGTGTCCAATGACAACGGTGGTTCCTGGACCTTGCTGGCCGACAGCGAGACCAATGACGGCAGTTACGCGTGGAGCGTCGACCCGCTGCAGTTTGCCGTTGGCATGCAGTACCTGGTGCGTGTCACGGGCGAGGTCGATAGTGCCATTGCCGACCGGTCGGATCGGGTGTTCACGGTGACCGAGCCGATCCATATCTACTACGTCAATATCGCGGGTGACGTGGATTTCAGCGATAACGAATACACGGTGGCGGCCGGCAGCGACCTGAACGATGCCTTGAGTGCGGCCACGCCAATGGCCTCTATCCGTGCCGTGCTCGAGCGCTACGACCTGGATGCCGGAGACACCATCGTCGTGGACACCGGCAAGTACCTGTTGACCACCAACATCAGCATTGGCGAGCAGGACAGCGGTGTCGTGATCCGCGGCGCGATGCAGGCCGGACATGTCACGCTGCTTGAGCGCGGCAACACGACCAGTTCCTCGCACATCTTCCAGTTCACCGGTGCCGATGATGTCACGCTCGACCATTTGTCGATGTCCGGTGCCTACCATGCCGTCGACCTGTCCAGCAGTGCGAATTCCGACCGTATCACGGTCAGCAACAGCGACATCTTCCACAACGCGAACAGCGGCGTTTACGTTGCAAGCGGCAATGAGGACTTCGAACTGGTGGCCAGTCGCGTATTTGAGAACAGCAGCTACGGTGTGTACATCACGGCGCAACGTGGCCGGATCGTTGACAACACGGTGTATGGAAACGGTAGCTGGGGGATCAATGCGACGGTGAATGGTGCGCCGACGCAGGCGGACTGGATTGTGGTGAGTGGGAACCGTGTGTTTGACAACGCGCACGGGATCGCTGGCACGTATGACGTGCGGGTGCAGGGTAACGCGGTGTGGGGCCAGGGGCAGGGGATTTCGGTGAACTATGGGTCGATTGCGCAGGGTAACGAGGTGTGGGGCAACACGACCGGGATCCAGATGAGCACGCAGGGCACGGCGCTGGACAACCGGGTGTGGGGCAACACGGGTGCGGGTATCACGGGGTACAACTCGGTGTTTGAGGGCAACCGGGTGTATGGCAACAACGTGGGCATAGTCGATGGGGGATATGGCCGGGTGCAGAACAACCTGGTGTATGACAACACGACGGCGGGTATCCAGGTGACGTCCGGGCACACGGCCGGATCGGGCGGGGTGGTGAACAACACGGTGCGCCAGGTGGGCGGGCGTGCGCTGGAGGTGACCTCGAGCAACGTGACGCTGCGCAACAACGTCGTGTGGAGCGAGGGCGGGATCGCGCTGTATGTGGCCAGTGACAGCCAGGGCGGGTTTGCCTCGGACTACAACCTGTTCCACCTCACCGGTGGGGCCGATCTGGGTTGGTGGGAGGACCGTGCGTTTGCCGACCGCACCAACTGGTATTACGAGACCGGCTTCGATGCGCACAGCCTGACGGCGGACCCGCGGTTCGTGGATGTGGATGGGGCCGACGACACGAACGGCTGGAACGGGGACCCCAGTGGTTTGAGTCAGGTGATCGATGACGAGGATGCGGGCCATGCGTTCACCGGGACGTGGAGCGAGAACAGCACCAAGGGATACGCGGGCGACTTCTGGCAGACGCCGGCCGGGGACGGCAGCACGACGTCGCGCTGGACGTTTGACGCTCTGGAGGCGGGGTATTACCGGGTGTCGGTGACGTGGCCTTACGATAGTTCGTCGGCTTCGGCCGGCAACGCCGGGTATACCGTTAGCGATGGGCCCGGTACGGTGCTGGCGTACCGCTCCATCAGCCACAACTACGCCACGCCCAACGACTCCACCGACGCCGACGGTGTGCGGTGGGAGACGGTGGGTCTGGCGCACCTGGAGGGCGACACGCTGGTGGTGGAGCTGAGTGACTATGCGAGCAACCGGGTGTTTGCCGATGCGGTGCGCATCGAGCGCATCACGGGGGACTTCGGCCGTGATGATGACTACCACCTGCAGTCGGACTCGCCGGCGATCGACCGGGGCAGCCTGGGTGATGACTGGCTGCGCGAGCCGCTGGCCAATGGCGCGCGGGTGAACCTGGGGGCGTATGGGGGCACGGACGAGGCCACGCAAAGCGCGGACCCGGTGATCCAGGTGCTCACGCCCAACGGGCTGGAGAAATACGAGCTCGGGCAGAGTTACCAGATCGACTGGCGCTCGGCGGGACTGGCGCAATACGACCCGGCGATCCTGATCAACGCGGGCAATGCCGGTGCGGTGCAGAACTGGCTGGGCAATGTGTACCAGACGCAGAGTTACAGCACGAGTACCATCAGCACCAGTGCGGTGATGGATCTGTCGGCGGTGGTGGATGCGGCGCCCGAGGCGGTATACCGCAGCTACGCGTATGCCACCACCAGCGAGGGCAGCCAGATTGCCTGGACCTTGCCGGCCGAGGACGGCAACTACCGGGTACGGCTGCACTTCAGCGAGCCGGGCAACATTGGTGTGGGCACGCGCAAGTTCGACATCAGCATGAATGGGGCGCTGGTGGCCGACGACTACGATGTGCGCGCTGCGGCGGGTGCGTACAACAAGGCGGTGGTGTTCGAATACGACATCAGCCTGAGTGGTGGCGCCGGCTTGTTGCTGGAGTTGCTGAGCCAAAGTGCCAGCAGGAGTTACCCGGCGTTCATCAACGGTATCGAGTTGCTCAAGGTCAACGCTGGCGGGGTGGCCACGCCTACGGCGGATCTGCAGGTCTCGCTGGACAACGGGGCCACATGGGACCCGATTGCCTCGGGGTTGGCGATGGACCGTTACGGGCAGGGCAGTTATGTGTGGACGCCCACCGAGCAGACGACGGGCAACATGGCGCTGATCCGGGCCACTGGGCATGCGGGGGCGGTGCAGGTCAGCGATGTGAGCGACGAGGCGTTCCTGGTTGTCAATGGTGGGCAGCGTTATTACGTGAACATCGCTGGCGATGCCGACTTCGGTGACAACGAGTTCACGACAGCTGCGGGCGACAACGCGAACTCGGGCAAGAGTGCGGCAACGCCGATGTCCAGCCTGGCAGCGTTGCTGCGCGCCTACGACCTGGACGCGGGTGACACCATTTATGTGGACACGGGGGTCTACAGCCTGGCCACCAACATCGTGCTCGATGCGCAGGACAGCGGGGTCACGATCCAGGGCCCGCAGGTGGTGGGCCATGTGGCCGAGCTGAACCGGGGCAACACTGCCAGCGGGCGTGTCGTGTTCGAGTTCCAGGGGGCCGATGACATCACGCTGGCCAACCTGCACATCACCGGCGGCCATTACGGCATCTACGCTGCAGGCGTCGACTCCGACAACATTCTGCTGACTGAACTTGATGTGCATGGCAACAGCAGCTACGGCATATCGCTGGCGGCCGGCAACGACCAGGTGACGCTGCGCAATAGTTACCTGCACCACAACAGCAGCTATGGCGCCAGTCTGCTCGGCGCCGACAGCCTGGTGTTCGACAACCGCTTTGTCGGCAATAGCAGTTATGGCCTGAATCTGGGTGGCCAGCGCAGTCGCGCCGTCGACAACACGGTGTATGGAAACGGTAGCTGGGGGATCAATGCGACGGTGAATGGTGCGCCGACGCAGGCGGACTGGATTGTGGTGAGTGGGAACCGTGTGTTTGACAACGCGCACGGGATCGCTGGCACGTATGACGTGCGGGTGCAGGGTAACGCGGTGTGGGGCCAGGGGCAGGGGATTTCGGTGAACTATGGGTCGATTGCGCAGGGTAACGAGGTGTGGGGCAACACGACCGGGATCCAGATGAGCACGCAGGGCACGGCGCTGGACAACCGGGTGTGGGGCAACACGGGTGCGGGTATCACGGGGTACAACTCGGTGTTTGAGGGCAACCGGGTGTATGGCAACAACGTGGGCATAGTCGATGGGGGATATGGCCGGGTGCAGAACAACCTGGTGTATGACAACACGACGGCGGGTATCCAGGTGACGTCCGGGCACACGGCCGGATCGGGCGGGGTGGTGAACAACACGGTGCGCCAGGTGGGCGGGCGTGCGCTGGAGGTGACCTCGAGCAACGTGACGCTGCGCAACAACGTCGTGTGGAGCGAGGGCGGGATCGCGCTGTATGTGGCCAGTGACAGCCAGGGCGGGTTTGCCTCGGACTACAACCTGTTCCACCTCACCGGTGGGGCCGATCTGGGTTGGTGGGAGGACCGTGCGTTTGCCGACCGCACCAACTGGTATTACGAGACCGGCTTCGATGCGCACAGCCTGACGGCGGACCCGCGGTTCGTGGATGTGGATGGGGCCGACGACACGAACGGCTGGAACGGGGACCCCAGTGGTTTGAGTCAGGTGATCGATGACGAGGATGCGGGCCATGCGTTCACCGGGACGTGGAGCGAGAACAGCACCAAGGGATACGCGGGCGACTTCTGGCAGACGCCGGCCGGGGACGGCAGCACGACGTCGCGCTGGACGTTTGACGCTCTGGAGGCGGGGTATTACCGGGTGTCGGTGACGTGGCCTTACGATAGTTCGTCGGCTTCGGCCGGCAACGCCGGGTATACCGTTAGCGATGGGCCCGGTACGGTGCTGGCGTACCGCTCCATCAGCCACAACTACGCCACGCCCAACGACTCCACCGACGCCGACGGTGTGCGGTGGGAGACGGTGGGTCTGGCGCACCTGGAGGGCGACACGCTGGTGGTGGAGCTGAGTGACTATGCGAGCAACCGGGTGTTTGCCGATGCGGTGCGCATCGAGCGCATCACGGGGGACTTCGGCCGTGATGATGACTACCACCTGCAGTCGGACTCGCCGGCGATCGACCGGGGCAGCCTGGGTGATGACTGGCTGCGCGAGCCGCTGGCCAATGGCGCGCGGGTGAACCTGGGGGCGTATGGGGGCACGGACGAGGCCACGCAAAGCGCGGACCCGGTGATCCAGGTGCTCACGCCCAACGGGCTGGAGAAATACGAGCTCGGGCAGAGTTACCAGATCGACTGGCGCTCGGCGGGACTGGCGCAATACGACCCGGCGATCCTGATCAACGCGGGCAATGCCGGTGCGGTGCAGAACTGGCTGGGCAATGTGTACCAGACGCAGAGTTACAGCACGAGTACCATCAGCACCAGTGCGGTGATGGATCTGTCGGCGGTGGTGGATGCGGCGCCCGAGGCGGTATACCGCAGCTACGCGTATGCCACCACCAGCGAGGGCAGCCAGATTGCCTGGACCTTGCCGGCCGAGGACGGCAACTACCGGGTACGGCTGCACTTCAGCGAGCCGGGCAACATTGGTGTGGGCACGCGCAAGTTCGACATCAGCATGAATGGGGCGCTGGTGGCCGACGACTACGATGTGCGCGCTGCGGCGGGTGCGTACAACAAGGCGGTGGTGTTCGAATACGACATCAGCCTGAGTGGTGGCGCCGGCTTGTTGCTGGAGTTGCTGAGCCAAAGTGCCAGCAGGAGTTACCCGGCGTTCATCAACGGTATCGAGTTGCTCAAGGTCAACGCTGGCGGGGTGGCCACGCCTACGGCGGATCTGCAGGTCTCGCTGGACAACGGGGCCACATGGGACCCGATTGCCTCGGGGTTGGCGATGGACCGTTACGGGCAGGGCAGTTATGTGTGGACGCCCACCGAGCAGACGACGGGCAACATGGCGCTGATCCGGGCCACTGGGCATGCGGGGGCGGTGCAGGTCAGCGATGTGAGCGACGAGGCGTTCCTGGTTGTCAATGGTGGGCAGCGTTATTACGTGAACATCGCTGGCGATGCCGACTTCGGTGACAACGAGTTCACGACAGCTGCGGGCGACAACGCGAACTCGGGCAAGAGTGCGGCAACGCCGATGTCCAGCCTGGCAGCGTTGCTGCGCGCCTACGACCTGGACGCGGGTGACACCATTTATGTGGACACGGGGGTCTACAGCCTGGCCACCAACATCGTGCTCGATGCGCAGGACAGCGGGGTCACGATCCAGGGCCCGCAGGTGGTGGGCCATGTGGCCGAGCTGAACCGGGGCAACACTGCCAGCGGGCGTGTCGTGTTCGAGTTCCAGGGGGCCGATGACATCACGCTGGCCAACCTGCACATCACCGGCGGCCATTACGGCATCTACGCTGCAGGCGTCGACTCCGATCGCATCACCGTACGCGGCAACGACATCGATGGCAACGCGCAGGACGGCGTGTCCATTGCCGCCGGCAACGACGATTGGCAGGTGCTCGGAAACCGGATCCATGGCAACGGCAACCAGGGCGTGCAAAGCAATGCGGCGCGCGGGCTGTTCCAGGGTAACGAGGTGTTCGGCAATACCAGCTACGGTATTTACACCACCTTCAACGGAGCCGTCGCCAACCGTATCGAGGTACGCGACAACCGGGTGCACGACAACGCCAGCCACGGCATCGTGGCCTCGGGCGATGCGTGGATCATCGGCAACGACGTCTTTGGCCATGTTGCTGCGAATTTGTACGGCATTGTGAGTTCGAGTGCGGATGTGCTGGTCGATGGCAACGACGTGCATGGCAACTACCATGGCGTTTCTGCCGACTATGGGAGCCTGGTCACTGGCAACGAGATCTATGGCAATGCTCAGTACGGTGCGCGCACCGGCAGCGGCGGGGCCAATATCGTCGGCAACCGGATCTATGGCAATTCCCTGGGTATCGTTGATTCCGGTTACGGCCACATCGTCAACAACGTCATCTATGCCAATACCAACGTCGGCATCTCGCTGTCCTGGTACCACAATGCCGACGACCTGGTCAGCAACAACACGATCTATCAGCCGGTGGGTGATGCGATCCGGGTGGCATCGAACGCGCGGGACGTGCGCCTTTTCAACAACGTGTTGTGGGTCGCAGCGGGTTATGGCATCAATGCCAACCCGGGTGGTGTTACCGGCATGTTGTCGGACTACAACCTGATCTTCACCGCCGGCGCCGCCGCGCGCACCGGTTTGTGGAACAACCTGGAGCAGGTGACATTGGCCAACTGGCAACTCGCCAGTGTCAAGGATGTGTTCTCGGTGGCTGGCGATCCGATGTTCCTCGATATCGACGGTGCCGACAACGTGCTGGGTGCAAATCCGGCCGTTGAGGGGGACGGGCATGACGACAACTTCGGCCTGAAGGCGTATTCGCCGGCGATTGACGCGGCCAACGCCTACCGCGCCACACGTTATGACATCGAAGGCCGGGACCGGCACGACGACCCCAGCTCCGCCAATACCGGCGACGGCTGGCCGCTGTATGTCACGGACACCAGCGTGGGCAATCTGTTTGCAGCCGGTGGAACGGCGCGGCCGTTTCAGTCCAGCCAGAGCTACTTCAACCACACCCTGCCGTTCGCATTCAATTTCTACGGCACCGACTACAACCAGGTTGCGGTGTCGACCGAGGGTTACCTCCAGTTCGCCGGGCCCGATACGCAGGTGTACCAGGCCAACGACCTGGCGACTTTCGAGCGCAATACCATCATCGCGCCTTTCTGGGACAACCTGACAACGTCTGGCGCCGGCCGCAACATCTTCATCGACCAGACGACGACCGGGCAGATCACCTTCCGCTGGTCGGCCGCACTGCAGACGGACACCTCCAAAGCCGCCAATTTCTCGGCGACCTTGTTCGACGATGGCACGTACCGGTTTGACTATGGTGTCGGCAACACCGGTTTCACGCCCCGTGTCGGCGTGTCGGCCGGCAACGGTTTCAGCTTCGTATTGGCACCGGGTTACGACGGCGCACCGAACCTGGCTTCGAGCAACTCCGTGTTGTGGCGGGCGCAGGAAGGCCTGAGCTTCTACGACATTGGCGCCTATGAGTTCCAGGGTGACTCCAGCGACGCGACGCCGCCACAGGTGACGGGCATCACGCAGTTGCCACCCACGGGTGGCAGCACGGCGCTGGCATTTGCCAGCGTACAGGTCAGCTTCAGCGAGTCGCTCGACGGCATTTCGGCGCGCAGCCCGGCCAACTATGAACTGTTGTCTGCCGGGGTCGACGGCGTGCTCGACACGCAGGACGATATCGCGATTGCGGTGACGCCAGCCTATTCCTTCCCGGAGACCGACCTGACGCTGCAATTTGGCGGCGGCGTGCTGGCCGATGGCCTGTACCGGCTGCGCATGTCGGGCACGCTGGCCATCTATGACACCGCCGGTAATCCGCTCGACGGTGATGCCAATGGCAGTGCCGGAGGCGACTACCTGCATGTGTTCACGATCGACCGCCGCGGCAATACTGACCCGATTGCGCAACCGCAGACGGTCGATGTGGACGAAGACGGCGCCGTCGTGATCACGCTCGGCGGCAGCGACGCTGACGGGGATCCGCTGTCGTTCGGCCTGTACAGCAACCCGGCGCACGGCATTTTTTCGGGATTCGACCCGGTCACACGGCAAGTCACCTACACGCCCGACGCCGACTACTGGGGCGCGGACAGTTTCCTGTTCCAGGTCGATGACGGCAAACTCGGCACCCATACTGCCACCGTCAGCCTGAACGCTTTGCCCGTCAACGACCTGCCGCTGGCACCGGGGCAGGTGGTCAACCTTACCGAGGACAACGCCGTCACCATCGTGCTGCCGGCCAGTGATAAGGAGACTGCACGCAATGACCTGGTGTTCAATCTGGTCACGCCGCCTCAGAACGGAAACCTGGTGCAGGGTGCCAATGGCAGCTGGAGCTACACGCCCGATCCCGACTTCGCCGGTGATGACCGTTTTGTTTATACGGTGACCGATCGGGGCGGCAACGACGCCGACCCGGGCGACGCGCTGACGTCGGCGCAAGGCACGATCACACTGGTGGTCAACCCTGCCAACGACCCACCGACGCTGGCCATGGTGGCCGACCAAAATGTCGACGAAGGTGCCGACGTCATCGTGCAACTGATCGGCGCTGACCTGGAGAACCAGAGCCTGAGCTACAGCCTGGTGTCGGGTCCGACCGGCGCGACGGTCGGCGCTGGCAGCGGAATTTTCAGCTGGACCGCGCTCGATGGCGATGCCAGTGTCGATGTCACGGTGCGCGTGGGTGACGGCGTGCACCAGGCGCAACGCACATTCACGATCGGCGTGCACAACGTCGCGCCGACCCTGGCCGTGGGTGATGGCGCCGAAGAGGTGTTGCTGGGCGATGCCTACACCTTGTCGCTGTCGGCCAGTGATCCGGGCGCCGATACGCTGGCCTCCTGGATGATCGACTGGGGCGACAGCAATATCGAGACGGTCGCGGGCAACATGACCAGTGTTGACCACACCTATGCACTGGACGGCGAATACAGCATCGCTGTGCAGGCCATGGATGAAGACGGCACCTACGATGCCGTGCCGGTGGTGGTGACCGTGGTGTCACCCAACCTCGATCCGTTGGCGCCCGGCCAGTTCACGCAGACCGACGAGGACCAGCCGCTGGTGATCACGCTGGCGGCCACCGATCCGGACGGCGACCCGCTGATCTACAGCATTCTGAGCCAGCCGGCTTTTGGCACACTGGGCACGCTCGACCCGATCAACCACCAGTTGACGTACACCCCTGATCCCGACTACGTGGGCCAGGTCAGCTTCATGTTCCAGGTTGTCGACGGCCAGGGTGGCAGCGCCACTGCGCGCATCAGCATAGACGTATTACCGGTGAACGACGCGCCCACGCTGGGCGTCGTGGCCGACCAGATGGTCGTGGCCGGTGAACTGCTGGCCCTGGCCCTGGTGGGTGCCGATGTCGACGGCGGCGATACGCTGACCTACGCACTGGTCGGCGGGCCCGCGGGCATGACTGTCGATGACGCAAACGGCGTGTTGCAGTGGACGGCGCCTTTCCTGGATGCGATCGCCGTCTACCCGGTCATGGTCCGTGTCAGCGATGGCCAGGGCGGCGAAGACCAGGTCAGCTTCAATGTCACGGTCGACCCCGACCTGCTTGCGGTCAGCAGCCTCGAATGGACACAAACCGGCTACAAGGTGCGATTCAACCAGGCCGTGGATATGTCCACGTTGAACCTGGTTGACGACACGCTTGCCAATCGGGGGCCGGCCGATGCGTTGCTCGCGGACGCCACTGGCAAGCCGGTGCCCGGCAGTGTCGTTGTCGATGCCGACGCGATAGGGTTCACGTTCGTGAAATCGGCCGGAGCCGCCGCCAATGGCCTGCTGGCAGCCGGGGTACACAACCTGGCGCTGGACAGCCGCGCCAATGCCTTTGTCGATACACACGGACGACTGCTCGACGGCGACAACGACGGCGTTGCCGGCGGGGCATTTGCCGCCACGCAGATCCAGACGGTCGATACGAGTGCGGTGGTGCTGGGACTCGGAGAGTTCGCGCGCGGACCGGGGCAGGACGTCAATCTGCCCGCCGCGGGTACCGGTGTGCCGCTGCGCATCAGCAATGGTCAGGGCGTCACCAACGTCAGCTTCACGCTGCAATACGACGCGTCGCTACTGACTGTCACCGGCGTCAGCAGCCCGCTGGCCGGTGTCACTGTCACCACCGACCTGTCCGTCGCCGGCCAGGTTGGTGTGCAAGTCAGTGGCATCTCGGGCCTGACCAACGCCCCGACCGACCTGCTACGCCTGAACGCCGATGTGCCGGCGTCTGCCATGACACGCTACGGCGCCAGCCATGTGCTCGACCTGCGTGATGTATCGGTCAATGGCGGCGCGCTGACAGTGCAGGACGATGACGGATTGCATGTGGCGGCCTACCTGGGTGACGTCACCGGTGACGGTGCGTATGGCCAGGACGACATCACGCAACTGGGCGAGTTGCTGGTACGGCGAAGTACCGGCTTCAGTGCTTATCCGCTGACCGATCCGGTGATCATTGGCAACGCGCTGGGCAATGGTTATATCAACACGCTGGATATGCGGCTGCTCGGTTACGTGCTGGCGGACAGGCCACAAACCTTCATCCCGGCCTTGCCGGTGCTGCAGGCGACGTCGGCTCCGCAGGTGGACGCGGCGCTACCGACGGCTGCCGTTGCGCCGGCCGATACCGGGATCCCGTTGACGTCAACGTTGACCAAGGCCACCGATGCACCCTCACCCTCACCTTCACCGTCGGTTGCGGTGGAGGAAGCAGCCACTGCCCCGGCGCAGGCACTGCAGCCGGGTGCGCAGGTGACCGTGCCGGTGACTGCTGCTCCGGCTACGCCAGGCGACGCGGTGCAACTGGTCGTCAGTTACCCCGCCGAGACAATGACGCTGGTTGCGGCCCGGGTGGTCGACGACGGCGGCAACACGTCGGTGCCAGTGGCGGATCTGATGGCGGGCCAGGGCACTGTCGACATGAGCGGGTTGCCTGCCTTCGGCACTGAAGCTGGCGTGACGCTGGAGTTCGATTTCCGGGTCGTCGTGGCAGTGCCGACGCTGCCGGCCGTTGAACTGAACTGGGTCGGGCGTGTTGCGTCGGCGCTGGATTCCACGCCAACGTCGAACCTGTCGCGGGCCGAGCGCGACACGCGCGAGCCTGAGGACCGGGGCCGGACGCGACCCCTGGTCCGGTTCGATCGTGGTCCGAACCGCGCGTTCGAAACGGGGACGGTTGCACAACGGCATCCGGACTGGGTAGGGAACTGGGTGGCTGGCGAGGCCGGGGATCAGCCCCGCGCGCGGGCTGCTTTCAAGGTTGTCTTGCCGCGGCTGTGATGGAAATGTCTGAGCCGCGCAGCACTGTCGGAATTCTTGACAATAATGTTGTGACGAGACTGCGTCGTGCCTCAAAAGCCTTTGCTGCGCACAGTTTTTCCTTGTGGCCCGGTTATTGCTTGTTGTACATTGTTCGACCGAAGAAAGGGATGAAAATGACTTTGTTGAAACATGCGGGCTCGTGCCTGCTGGCCGTATTGCTTGGCGTGTCAGTGCCGGTCGCACAGGCGGCCGCGCCTGTGCCGCAGGTCGCGGCACCCTTCACGACCTTGCCTGGCAGCGTCGTGGCCCCCGTTGGAGGGCAGGCCATGCCTACGATGTCGTTCACGTTCGACGCGCCGTTTGCACTGACCGGGTTCTCGCTGAACCTCGACTACGTCCCCGAGCAGATGACCTTCAACGCCGGGGCGTCGACCTTGTCGTCCGGGGGTAACGTTGCCACGCTCCTCGAGGCCCTCACCGAATTGCAGGGCGCCTCCACCCCCGGCGACTTCTTCGGGATTCCGCCGACCGACAACCCCGGTGCCTACAGCCTGAGCGCGTTTTACTTTGCGGGTCATTACCCGGTCGCCGCGCAAACCGTGGTCTTCACCGCCGTGTTTGATCTGCTGCCCGCTTTCACTGCAGGCACCCACAGCGACGTGACATTCAGCGGTAGCCTGGAGAACACGGCATTCGAGTCGCATCCGTTCGGCGGCGTGGCCACCGTCACCGCGGTTCCCGAGCCAGAGACCTGGTTGATGCTGATCGGCGGCCTGGGACTGCTGGCCCACCGGGTACGGCGTCGAAGGCAGTAAGCCACAGTCCCCCAGCGGCCCCCAGCGGCCCCCAGCGGCCCCCAGCGGCCCCCAGCGGCCCCCAGCGGCCCCCAGCGGGCCGTCTTTTTCGCACCGATTCCGTCATGTGGCCGCTGCATGCGGGCGCGGTCAGGCTGGACCCGCATGCGCGCAGGCATACTGCCGCCATGCCGCCCGCATCCGCGCCGTCTTCCACTGCGACACCCGACTCCGCCCTGCACCTGGCCCTGGTGTTGTCACTGGGCGCAGCCGTGTCGCTGGGCATCGCCCGCTTTGCATACGGCCTGTTGTTGCCACCGATGCGCGACGACCTGGGATGGAGTTACGCCTTGGCCGGTGCCATGAACACCAGCAACGCGGCCGGGTATCTGCTCGGCGCCTTGCTCAGCCCTTTGTTGTTGCGCCGCTTGAGCCCCGGACAGGTGATGTTGTGGGGCGCGTTGGCGACCAGTGTGTTGATGGCTGTCAGCGGGCTGTTCACCGACAGTACGGTCTGGCTGGTGCAGCGCCTTGCGGCCGGGGTTGCCAGCGCGCTGGTGTTCATCACGGGAGGGCTGCTCGCTGCGCGCCTGGGTGCCGCCAACCCGCAACGCGCAGGCTGGCTGATCGGTCTGTATTACGGCGGCACCGGGCTCGGCATCAGTCTGTCGGCGCTGGCGGTTCCCGCAGCCATCGCCGTGGCCTCCGGCATGACCCATCCCTGGGCGTTAGCCTGGGCCGTACTGGCGCTGCTGTGTTTCTGTGGTGCCGCCGCATTGCGCTGGGCGGTGGTTCGTCTGGAGGTCCGTGCCCCCGCTGCGACAACCGGCGCGTCGGTGCACGCGCCCGCAACGCCGCTGCACGTGCGCAGCTTCGGATTCGCCCTGGCCGGTTATGGCATGTTCGGCGTCGGCTACATCGGTTACATGACCTTCATCGTGGCCTTGCTGCGCGACCAGGGCCTGCCGGCCTGGGGCATCACCGGTTTCTACACCGTGCTGGGCATCGCCGTGCTGGTGTCGCCCCGATTGTGGGCCGGGTTGCTCGATCGCCATCGCGACGGGCGACCGCTGGCCTTGCTCAATGGTTTGCTGGGCGCCGCGACATTGGCGCCGGCCCTCAGTGCCGCCTGGCCAGTGGTGCTGGTCTCGGGCCTGTTGTTCGGCGCTGTTTTTCTGTCTGTGGTGGCGTCGACGACCGCCTGGGTGCGTCACAACCTGCCGGCCAGCCAGTGGGCCCACGGCATCGGCGCCTTCACCATCGTGTTCGCCGCCGGGCAGATCGTCGGCCCGACGGTCGTGGGCTGGATCGCCGATGGCCCCGGTGGTCTGGAGCGCGGGTTCGTGGTCTCGGCGCTGGCCTTATGGCTGGGGGCGGCGTTGGCGTTGCGGCAACGGGCGCATCACGGTGCCAACTAGCTTTTGCTGAACCTGAAGAAACCCACTCAAGACACGAAAATGGCGTTGTTATAGTGGCAGCCGAGAAGTTCGCCCCTCTACAAACCACCCACTGGCAATGTTTGATGGCGTACTCGTCGGCGCCAAGGCGCTCCATCCGAATCCCGTGCAGAATGTTTCGTCCCTCATGATTCCAGTCTTCTGACCCCGCCACCATGACAGATATCCAGGCTTGGCTCGATGCCATCGACATGGGCAAGTACGCCGCGGAGTTTGTTGCGCAGGACGTTTCCGTAGACCTGCTGGCAGATTTGTCCGATGCCGACTTCAAGGAGCTTGGCGTAGCGTCGCTGGGCGACCGCAGACGGCTGATGAAGGCTGGTTCTGCGTCCCGGGCTTCGCCGGCGCCGACCGTCGAGGTGGCACCCGCCCCGAGCCCGCCCGTGACGGCGCGAGTGCCCAAGCCACCCATCGCTGCCTCCGACGAGGGCGAACGCCGCCATGCCACGGTGATGTTTTCCGACCTCACCGGGTACACCGCGCTGAACGAGGCATTCGACCCTGAAGAGGTCGAATCGATCATGGCGCGCATCAAGCGTGAGGCGATCGGTGTCATCGAGCGCCATGGCGGCCGCGTGAACCAGTTCGTCGGTGACGAAGTGATGTCCATGTTCGGCATCCCGATGGCACGCCGCGATGACCCGACGCGGGCCGTGGCCGCGGCGCTGGAGCTGCACGCGGTGGTCGACGGTATCGCTGCGCAATTTACGTCGCGGCTGGGTCGCGTGTTGTCCATGCACACCGGCCTGCAGACCGGCCTGGTGATTGCGCGGCGCAGCGACTCGCGCTCGGGCGACTTCACCCTGACCGGCGACACCGTCAACACGGCCGCGCGTTTACGTGGGCTGGCCCAACCCGGCGAGGTGGTGGTCAGTTCGCAGACCTGGCAGCAGGTGTCGGACCATTTCGAAGCGGTCGCGGGCCAGCCAGTCGAGGTCAAGGGCAAGGAGCGACCGCTGGTTCCGTATCGCATACTGGGCGCCCGTATCGTGGCGCGGGTGGGGAGCCGCCCCCTGGTCGGACGGGCTGACGAGATGCAGCAGTTCGAGACCCTGATGGAGGCTTGTCAGAATCGGCAACGCGGACGCGTGGTGTTTGTCCGCGGAGATCCGGGGCTGGGCAAATCCAGACTGGTCGTCGAGTTCCTCAACACGGCGCTGGAGCGCGGCCTGACCTGCCACAGTGCATCCGTACTCGACTTCGGGGCGCGCACGGGACATGACGCCATTCGCGTGCTGGTTCAGAGCTTTCTGGGACTTCCCGTTGACGCTGATGAAAGCGTGCGCGCCGAGGCGATTCGTGAACATGCCGCCGGAGACGGCGCCGCCCACAGCCGCTACCTGTATGACCTGCTTGACGTCGCGCCGCCGGACGCGGTGCGGGCATTGTTGTCTGCCACTGAAGTCGGTGTGCGGCAACAAGGCACGCTCGATGCCTTGTGCCAGTTGCTGGCCCCGGGGGCAGGCGCGCCGGCGTCGTTTGTGCTGATGGAGGATATCCATTGGGCCGACAGTTGGACGCTGCAACAACTGGGGGCCATCGCGTCCCTGAGCCACAACCAGGCCTTGTTGTTCATGATGAGTACCCGTTTCGCCGGCGACCCGACCGTCGGTGACTGGCGTGCCGCGCTGCACGGCTTGCCGGTCACCAGCATCGACCTTGGCCCGCTGGGGGCGGATGAGTCGCTGCAGCTTGCCGCAGGGGCCTCGAGCATTTCCGAGGCCTTGTTGCGCAGTTGCGTCGCGCGTGCCGAAGGCAATCCGCTGTTTCTGGAGCAACTGCTGCTCAATGCCGGCAACGAGGGGGCCGACAATCTGCCGGGCTCGATCCAGTCGCTGATCCAGTCGCGCATGGATCGGCTGCCGCCGGGCGACAAGGCGGCGCTGCAAGCGGCCGCAGTATGGGGCCCACGCGTTCCGCTGGCTGCGATCCGTCACCTGCTGGGCGATCCAGGCTACGACACCCAGGTCCTTGTCGAGCAGTTCCTGTTGCGCCCGCAGGGTGATGACCTGGTGTTCTGCCATGCATTGATTCGTGACGGCGCCTACGGATCACTGCTGCATGCGCGCCGACGCCAGTTGCATGTGCTGGCCGCCGAGTGGGCCGAGCCGCGCGATGTTGCGCTGGCCGCGGAGCATTTCGAGCGCGCGCAGGACAGCCGCGCCAGCGGTGCGTATCTGGCAGCGGCGACGGTGTTGGCGGAGCGCTTCGAGTACCTGGGGGCCCTGGCCCTGCTCGGGCGCGGACTCAAGCTGTCCGACACGCCCGTGTCCTGTTTCGCGTTGCGGCTGGCGCGCGCCCGCCTGTTGTTGGAGGTCGGACAACCGGCTGAATCGATCGAGGCCTGCGACAGCGCGCTGGCCGTTGCGGAGTCGGACGGCGACCACGCGATGGGGCTCATCGCCAAGGCTTCCGGCATGCGGATCGTCAGCCGGGCCGAAGAAGGGCTGCAGATGCTGGTGCAGGCGCAGCCGCTGGCCGAGCGCGCCGGGTTGGCGCTGGAGTTGTCACGCCTGCACCATTTGCGCGGGAATCTCCTGTTTGCCCAGGGGAGCCCGGAGCCGTGCCGGCAGGAGCATGCACTGGCGCTCGATCTGGCACGGGCAGCCGGTTCGGCGGAGGCTGAGGTTGCCGCCATGGGCGGTCTCGGCGACGCTGCCTATATGCAAGGGCGGATCATCACCGCGCACGCCATGTTCACGGGTTGCGTTGACCTGGCGCACGAAAAAGGTTTCCTGCGGATCGAGGTTTCCTATCGTGTGATGTTGGGCTGGTGTTCGATCTACCTGATGGATCTTGACAGCGCGATGACCGCCAATCGCCAGAGCCTTGCATTGGCGCTGCGCACCGGCAACCGGCGGGTCCAGATGATGGCCCATGCGCAGGCGGCAATCATTGAAGGCTGGAACCGTGGCAAATGGCGCGAGGCGTTACCCAGTGTGACGCTGTCGACCGAAATGGCGGTTGCCCTTGGCAGTACCCAGTTTCATGCACTGGCGCTCTATGTCCACTCCATGCTCGACATCCGGGCGGGTGATCCGGAGTCGGCGAGGCAGCATCTGGACGCCGCGTTCGATGTCTGCGGCGAGGGTTCCATGGTATTCATGGGGCCCCAGCTGTATGCGACGCTGGCGCGCCTCGAGGCCGATCCGGTAAAGCGCCAGCAGGCTCTGGCGACCGGCGCTGCCATCCTCGAGCGTGGCACGATCAGCCACAACCACCTGTATTTCTACGATGCCGCCATCCATGTGTCGGTGCAATCGGCCGATTGGCCGGAAGTCGAGCGGTATTGCGGCAAACTGGAAGCCTACGTCTCGGCGGAACCGTTTCCCTGGGCGCAATTCATCATTGGGCGGGGCCGTGCACTAAGCCTGGCGGGGCAAGGCGCCACCGATGCGGCGCTGGTGGACGAACTGCAGCGATTGCGACTGGAAGCTGCACAGAGTTCGATCACCTTGCACCTTGCGGATATCGACGCCGCCCTGGAGCGTCTTGGCGTGCGCTGAGCAGCACCTGTCCGTCGCTGCCGCACGGCACACGCGCGCCTTGGCTGCGTGGTTCAGCGATCGCGGACCCGGCCGTTACACTGATCCGGTCTGTTTCCCCGGGCCTATGAGGCTCTTTTTTGCGGTATTTGCCGCAGCGCGCTGCGCAAAGGTTTGTTATCAGTTTCTCCGCTTTTCCTCTGCTACCAGGATTGCTGCGCGCCGCTGCCGGCTCGGGTTATCTGGAGCCCACTCCGGTGCAAGCCGAGGTGATCCCGGCTGTATTGCGCGGCGCGGATGTGCTCGCGGTCGCGCGGACAGGGTCCGGCAAGACTGCCGCCTACGTGTTGCCGCTGCTGCAACACGTTCAGACGGAGGTCCACCAGACGCCGCGCCGGGTCAAGGCGCTGGTCCTGCTGCCCACGCGCGAACTGGCGATGCAGGTCGGCGATGTGGTGCGCGACCAGGCACGGTTTTTGTCCGATTCGCCCAAGGTTGCGGTGGTGTTCGGCGGGGTCTCGGTCAATCCGCAGATGATGCGCTTGCGTGGTGGAGCGGATGTGCTGGTGGCCACGCCCGGGCGGCTGCTGGACCTGGTGGCGAGCAACGCCGTGAGTCTGTCGTCGCTGGAGCTGCTGGTGCTCGACGAGGCCGACCGCCTGCTCGATGCGGGGTTCGCCGACGAACTGTCGCGGGTGCTGGCGCTGCTGCCGCCGCGGCGCCAGACGCTGATGTTCTCGGCCACCATGCCGAGCGCGGTGCAATTGCTGGCCGATCAGTTGCTGCACACGCCGGTACAGGTGCGCATTGCCGATGGCCCGCTGACCGCGCCGGCCATCGTGCAGCGGGTCATCATGGTGGATCCGGCGCGACGCACCGCCTTGCTGCGCCATTTGATGCAGCAACAGGGCTGGAAGCGGGTGCTGGTTTTCGTTGCGACCCAGCACGCCGCGGAGACGGTCGCCGCCAAGCTGTATGCCAATGGCGTCTATGCGACGCCTTTTCACGGCGGCCTGAGCCAGGGTGCGCGCACCCAGGTGATCGCCGAGATGCACAAGGGGCAGTGGGATGTGGTGGTCACGACCGATCTGGCGTCACGCGGACTCGACATCGCGCAGTTGCCGGTGGTCGTCAACTACGACCTGCCACGTTCTGCTGTCGACTATGTGCACCGTATCGGGCGCACCGGGCGGGCTGGCGCCAGCGGCCTGGCGCTGAGTTTTGTCAGCGGCGCGACCGAGCCCCACATGCGGTTGATCGAGAAACGCCAAGCAGTGCAACTGGAGCGCGAAGTGGTCGAGGGCTTCGAGTCGACCGAAACAGCGTCACCGCCGGACCTTGCGGCTGTGCCCGGTACCGGTGGCATCAAGGGCCAACGCCCCAGCAAGAAAGACAAGTTGCGCGCACAGGCAGCGCGCAACGCGTCACCGGACGGCGAGCCCGGTCAGGACGCCTGATCCGGCGGCCTGTCCTCGCTGGCGGCAGGGTTGGCAGCCTCTGGTGGACTAGTCCCCAGCGCCGGCTCTTCTGCCGGCGGCCGTTTCGTGCGGTGACCGGGCTTGGACAGGATCTCGACATATACGCTGGTGGCACCGCCCTGTGCGGCGGCGTCGAGCGCGCTGATCAAGGCGGCCAGATGCACGACCTCGGCACCGTCGGCCGACTGGCCGAGCCGGCAGTCGAAGTCCAGGAAATCAACGCCTTCGGGCAACGCACGCCGGCGTTCGCGGCGCAGGTACTTGCGTATTTCATGCTTGACCGCCTCTAGGATACGGTCGGAATTTTTGCCTTCGATGGCAAGTTCAAAAGTTTTCTTCATGGTCGATGGTAGCGCCAGCTACAGTGAGCTCTTGAAAACCGGCTGGAGAAAGCCCATGTCACGCAACAACCCCTGGTCGGAAAAAGTACTCGTGCTGATACGCGGGGGAAACACGTCCGCTGCCATCGGGCAGATCAAGGTCGCGCCCAGCCTCAAGGATCTCAAGGCGCTGCAGGCCGCACTGATCGTGCATCGTCTGGCCGGCCGCTGGCGCGACCTCGACACCGCGGTCGCTGACACGCTGGACGCGTTGTCGGCGCCGCGCCTGCACCGCTCACCGTAGTCATTGCCCCTGTATGTGGCGCTGTCCGTCGTGTGATCGCCGCATGCCCGACGCTTGACCGCGTTCGCGGTGGGGGCTTGATCGACCCGTCGTTCCATCGACGGGTCGATCCCGATTAGACCCCTGCCTTGGCAATTAATGCCTAGCCCATCTTTGTCACTTTTCAGCGCCTTTTCGCCAAAACCGCCCGTAAGTCCGCGTCAACATTGGGCTGGTCTGGAAAGGTGAAATGTAGTGCCATACTATTTTTGAATAAATGATCAAAAACCCAGA
>Ga0209491_10001353_pt1 | contig 48293 bp, 53 predicted proteins | sample BON02_FD_187213 | JGI IMG/M metagenome (GOLD analysis project Ga0209491, IMG submission 187213) | Freshwater microbial communities from Lake Bonney liftoff mats and glacier meltwater in Antarctica - BON-02 (SPAdes) (version 2) | ecosystem: Environmental > Aquatic > Freshwater > Ice > Glacier...
CGGGCGTCTCCCACTTCTGCACGACGAGATGCCGACCGGGATGGGTGGCACTCGAGCACAGATCGACGTTGCGGCACCCGTCGGCCATGCGGGTGAGCACGACGTATTTCGACAAGATCGCGAGCAACGCCGCGTCGTCGGCAGCGTCGAACGTCATGGTCACCATCGTCAATTCGACCTCATCACTCATGGTGATTCACTCTCCTAGCACATCTCGAACCGCGATATGTGTGTTGCTGTTTGACTTGTTTGGTTGGCGGACCGGGCGACGTCGGTATCGTGACCGACGTCTCATGTCGATCGTCGTGCACACCTCTCCGCAGACTTCGTCACCAGGCACACTCGCACGCCGAATCCTCCACGACGGCACCGAACATGCCGTCGTCGACACGACACAGTAGGAGCACCAGGTGGCCAAAGACCGCGTCGACCGCGACGACGAAGACCTCGTTCGTCTCTATCTCACCGACATCGGGCAGTACACGCTGCTCACCAAGGACGACGAGGTCCGCCTCGCCAAGGCCATCGAGGCCGGCAACGAGGCGATCGGCGTACTCGACGCCGGTGACACGCTCACCGCCGCCAAGAAGCGCGAACTGCGCCGCGTCGCCCGCCTGGGCGAAGAGGCCGAGCGCCAGTTCGTGCAATCGAACCTGCGCCTCGTGGTGTCGATCGCCAAGAAGTACCAGGCGTCCGGCCTGCCGCTGCTCGACCTCATTCAGGAGGGCAACCTCGGCCTGATGCACGCCGTCGAGAAGTTCGACTGGCGCAAGGGCTTCAAGTTCTCCACCTACGCCACGTGGTGGATCCGCCAGGCGATCACCCGCGGCATCGCCAACACCGGCCGCACGATCCGACTCCCGGTCCATGCAGGCGACACACTCGCCCGCCTGCAGAAGGCGCGCTCGCGCCTCGAGCTGAAGTTCGGCCGTTCCGCCACGCTGTCCGAGCTGGCAAAAGAAGTCGAGATGCCCGAGGACAAGGTGACCGAGGCGTTGCGCTTCGCTGCCGAACCCCTCTCGCTGTCGGAGCCCCTGCGAGAAGACGGCGACGCCGAACTCGGCGACGTGGTCGAAGACCGTTCGGCCGAATCACCGTTCGAGGTTGCCGCCACCGCGCTGCTGCCTGACGAGATCTCGCGACTGCTCGCACCGCTCGACGAACGCGAACGCGAGATCCTCAAGCTCCGCTTCGGTCTCGACCGCGGCGAGCCGCGCACGCTCGAAGAGGTCGGCGAACACTTCAATCTCACCCGCGAGCGCATCCGCCAGATCGAAGCTCGCGCCATGAGCAAGCTGCGCCACCCGTCCAGCGACACCGGCGCTCGCGACCTTCTCGCCGTCTGACCCCACCGCGCCCAGGTGCCAACGATGAGCGAGAAGCCGCCATTCGGGCGGTTCGCTCATCACCTCGTCCACCCGCCCGACAGTGATGAGCCAGATCCCGACATCCAGTGGTTTGGCGCACTTGCCTGACCCGAGTCGGTCGCCGATTCCGAAGCGGATGAGGCATACCCCCGAATGCAGGGGATTCGCTCATCGCTCGGGACGAAACTCCGCCGGATCGTCAACCGCATGTGTGGCAACGTGGCTGGATGAGTGATGTCGACATCAGGCCGGTGGCCGAACACGAGTAGCGCGCAGTGGTCGACACGTTGCGGGCCGCACTCCTGAGCGGGACGGTCAACGACGCCGACTTCGAAGCCGGCCGGGGCTCGTGGGACGACAGCGACGCGATCGCTGCATGGGACGGTGCACGTTGCGTCGGCAACGTGGCTGCGTTCCGATTCGACTCGACGGTTCCCGGCGGCGCACGGGTGCCGACCGCCGGCGTGACCCGGGTCGGTGTGCTCCCTACTCACACCCGTCGCGGAATACTCACCCAGCTCATGCACCGCCTGCTCGTCGAATCGCGCGAGCGCAGCAACGTGCTGGCGTCGTTGGATGCGAGCGAGACGCCGATCTACCGACGGTTCGGGTTCGGGCTCGCGACAGATGCGGCTGCGGTCGAGGTGACGACGCGCAATGCCTTGCCATGGACGGCGCCCGCTCGTGCAGGTTCGATGCGGCTCCTCGGACACACCGAGGTGCTCGACGTGGTCCCCGACCTCTACGACCGTGTCGCCCGGTGGCGCGTCGGTTCGATCAGCCGGCCGGAGTGGATGTGGGAACGAATCCTGCGAGAGGCAAGTCGCCCAACGGAGACCAAGTACGGCAAGGGTTCGTTCGTCGCCGTGCACAGCGACGCGAACGGCATCGACGACGGCTACGTGTTCCACGACGTCGACTGGGACGAGACCTTCGCCGCCAATCCGACCGGTGCCGGCAAGGTGCGCGACCTCTGGGGTACGCCGCCGGCAGTGGAACTGGAACTGTGGCGGTACCTGCTCGGCATCGACCTGATCACCACGTGGCGAGCCGATGTTCGCCCCGTCGATGAACCGGTACGGCGGGCGATGAACGACTTCCGCGCCTACGAAGCTCGACAACGCATCGACGACCGGTGGGTGCGCATCCTCGATGTCGATGCTGCCCTGCGCGAGCGCCGGTTCGGTCCCGTCCGTTCGGACGTCTCGATCCGGGTGTTGGACCCGATGTTCGAGGAGAACTGCGGGTCGTGGACGCTGTCGTCAGGCGGCACATTCCGCAACGACGGCCAGTTCGACATCGTCGTGGACATCGCCGCGCTGTCGGCTACCTATCTCGGTGCGGTGAGCTGGCATGACCTCGCCGGTCTGGCCCCCTCCGCACGCGTCAGCGGGTGGCGAGTTCGTCAGCCCAGGTGGTGGTGAAACCCTGGCGGACCTCGCCCTTGTCTGCCAGTTCCGGTGGCAGCTCGACCGCTTCGGTGACCTCGAGGCCGTACCAGCTCGTCGTGCTTCGCAGCTGGTCATCGAGTGGCAGCGCGGACAAGGCCGTGATCACGTCGTCACCCTCGATGCGATCCGCCAGTGACGGATCGAGTTGCATCACGATCTGGACGGCACCAGTGCCGCTGACAGTTCCCGGATTCCGTCGGTCCCACAGCAGGTTGAAGTACATCACGAGGTCGATCAGCTCCCACTCCTCCTGACTCACCTCGACCACGACGACGACGTCATCGCCGTCGCGCCGAGTCTGCAGGACACGCGTGGCGACCGTCGAGCCGACCGGCACCTGGAAGTCGAGTGTCGCTGGAAGTGTCGACGCCGTCACGTCAGCTTCCACCCGCCACCTGTGTTGCTGAGTTTCAGCAGGCGCGACGACTGGGAGATGTCGACCTTGAACACCTGGACGACGTCGCCGCCGGCCTTCACTGCGTTGCTGAGCGCGCTGGATTTGCCCAGGCGCAATTCGACAGCAAGCTCGTTCTTCATGAAGTCGAACGAGCCCGATAGTTCGAGACTCACCGTCGAGCCGACGTCGAGCCCGGCGCTCGCCGGGTCGGCGGCGAACGGTTGCCACGTCTGCTTCGGCACACTCGCCAACTCGGCGATCGCCGCTGCGTACGAGCCGACCTCGGCGGTGATCGCTCCACCACTGCGCGCCGCGGTCTCGGCCTGCGCAGCCTGCGTCGAACCGCGAATCACCTTGTTGATCGTGCCGACGAGATTCGGGATCAACGCAGCAATGGCATCGCCGGCCATCTTGTTCATCGGCATCCGACCAGCGAGCGCGGCGCCGATCTCGAACGTGTCGAACTCGTAGGTCGGCTTGCCAGCGACCAGCCCGGTCTGGCTCCAGCCGAACTCAGCGGTGATGCCGCCGGACAGGATGCCAAATTCGAACTTGGCCGATGTCTCCAAGCCCAAGTTCTTGACACCCAGCGACGCCTGGGTGATCCCACGCACGCCTCCACCGTCGGACATGGCAACGCCGGAGCTGATGTTGTTGGTAGCCCCGATTCTACCCTTTGCCTTTTCGATCGATTGCTTGTCGATCTTGGTGCCCTTGGTCCCCTTCACCTCGAATCCGAGCGACGCAAGGTCCTTCGACACCTCGACCTCAGCGGTGAGTTTGCCGTACACGCCCGAGCTGACCTCGGCACCATCGTCGGCACCGAAGATGCGGGTCTCGACGCCTTTGGACCACTCCTCGGCCTTGACCCAGCCGAAGTCGCCGGAGCGCCCGCCGCCCCACAGCGGGCTGGTGATCTCACGCGGGACGAGCACAGATTCCTGGCAGCGACGGTAGAGCGCGTAGCTCATCAGTTCGGTGACATCGGCTCCGGTCTTGGCCTTGGCGGAGAGGTAGCAGCCGATGCCGACTCCGAGTTTGGCGATGCTTCCCACGCTCGCACCGCCGCTCACGCCCACGGTGATCCCCGCCTTGACCCGCTCGCCGTCGCGCTGGGCTTCGGCCTCGAACTCCAGGCTGATGAACCCTGGCGGGATGGGAACCGTGATCTCCATGGTGATGCTGGACTTGTCACCATCCATGGGGACTGCACCATCGATCAGGAAACCGAGCTTGCGGAAGCCGCTGACGGCATCTCCGGTGTACTTCTGCTTGATCTTGGTGAAGGCATCGCTCTCCTGCGACACGGTGACCGCGCTGATGTCCTGATCGGCGCCCTTGACCCCACCGGTCGACTTGAAGTGCTCGAGGTCACGCATCACCCGCATCTCACCCTCGCACGCGCCGACGAGCAGATCCATGCCTGCGCGCCGCTTCACCCGCTTCGGGTCCGCCTTGGTCGTGCCGCTCACCAGGACTTCGTGGTCGGTGATCCAGAGCCTGGCGGTGCGGCGGATCTCTTCGAGCCGCTCGACCGCCGACGCCGCTTCGGCCGCCGCCATCTTCAACTGCGATTCCCACGGATAGCTGATGTGATACGAGTCCAGCAACGTGCGAATCGTCTTCTGGGCCTTGCTCGAGGCGGTGAACCATCCTTCAGATGTGGCCTCGTCGAATGCGACTGTCGACATCATCTTGCGCCGAAGTGCGCGCTGGCCGGAGCCCGTCTACTGGAAGGTATGGGCTATCTCGTGGGCGAGGAGCCGTTCACCAGCACCCGTCGAAACATCCGGCGACGACTGATGGAGGAATACGTCGTTGCCGACGGTGAACGCTGCGGCCTGCATCGACTCGTTGAACTGGCTCGCCTCGGTGCCGGTGTGCAGCCTGACGTTGCCGAGGTCGGTGCCGAAACCCTGCTCCATACGGCGGCGCACCCGACCTTCGAGCGGCGCTCCCGCACCGCGCCGTCGCTCGATGGCATCGCTCGTGGTGGAGTCGAGTTCGCCGCCGGCCAACCCGATCGCTGACCGCTGCACACGCCCCGCCGTCGACCGTGCCGCCGTCGACCGTGCCGCCGTCGACCGTGCCGCCGTCGAGGACAGCATCGCGGACAGCATCGCACTTCGCTGAACTCGCTCACCACCGGCGGTGGCGCTGGAGTCGGCACCGGCCGGAACCGGTGAGGAAGAGAGCGCCCGCATGACCATGGTGGCGACGACGTCGGCTTCACGTTCGTACGGGTCGTCAACCGCTCCGACGACGAGCGCCGAACGACGAACCACGGATGCAGCAGCCTCGTCGGTCCACAACGACTGCGACACCTCGGTCAGTGGCGATCTCGTAGCGACCACGTCGGCACCAGGCACACGATGGACATCTTTGGCTTCCACAGGGCCTTTTTTAGTCGAGTCGATCGCCAGGAGCGATACCGGGGCGAGAACGGCCGTGTCGGTGGCACCCTCTACGGATCTGCCGCTGTGTCAACTGGGGTCTGACCCAGTTGACACGTTGGCAGATCAGGGGCCGGAGAAGATGCCGTCTTTGACGTCGTTGGTGCGCGAGAGGTACTCGGCCTTGGGGTCGTAGGTGTTGCCACCCTCTTCTTCCCAGCGCGCTATCTCGGAGCGACCGACGACGAACCAGTGCACCTCGTCGGGGCCGTCGGCCAGACGCAAGGTGCGCTGCGAGGTGTACATGTCGGCGAGCGGCGTCCACTGCGAGACTCCGGTGGCGCCATGGATCTGGATGGCGTCGTCGATGATCTCGCACACCCGGATCGGCACCATTGCCTTGATCGCGCTGACCCACACCCGGGCCTCGGCATTGCCCAGTTCGTCCATCGCCTTGGCAGCGGTGAGCACCATGCGGCGCATCGACTCGATCTCGATACGCGACTTGGCGATCATCTCGACGTTCTTGCCGAGGTTGCTCAACCGCTTGCCGAACGCCTCGCGGGTGAGGCCACGCTTGACCATCAACTCGAGTGCGCGTTCGGCGGCGCCGATCGATCGCATGCAGTGGTGGATCCGGCCGGGCCCAAGGCGCACCTGGGAGATCTCGAAACCGCGACCTTCGCCGAGCAGGATGTTCTCGTAGGGCACGCGCACGTCATTGAAGCGGAGATGCATGTGTCCGTGCGGGGCGTCGTCCTTGCCGAAGACGTGCATCGGCCCGAGGATCTCGACGCCGGGGGTGTCCATCGGGATGAGGATCTGCGACTGACGCAGGTGCGGCGGGCCGTCGGGGCTCGTCTGCACCATCGTGATCATGATCTTGCAGCGAGGGTCGCCGGCACCGGAGATGTAGAACTTCTCGCCGGTGATCAGCCACTCGTCGCCGTCGCGGACCGCCTTGCAGGCGACGTTCTTCGCATCGGACGACGCGACATCGGGCTCGGTCATCGCGTACGCAGAACGGATCTCGCCGGCGAGCAGCGGTTCGAGCCACTGCTTCTTCTGTTCGGGGGTGCCGACACGTTCCAGCACTTCCATGTTGCCGGTGTCCGGGGCAGCGCAGTTCATCGACTCGGACGCCAGCGGGTTCTTGCCCAACTCCATCGCGATGTAGGCGTAGTCGAGGTTCGAGAGACCTTCACCGGTTTCGGCGTCGGGCAGGAAGAAGTTCCACAGCCCCTGTTCCTTGGCCTTGTCCTTCACCGTCTGGAGCAGTTCGAGCTGGCCCTCGCCGTAGCCCCAGTGATCGGCACGGCCCTGGCCGAGTCGGAAGAACTCGGCCGTGATCGGCTCGACCTCGGTGTAGATGAACTTCTTCACCGAGTCGTACAGCGGTCGAACGCGTTCGGACATTCGAAGGTCGTACATGTCGGGGGTGGATTCGAGACCGGCCATTTTGCTTCTCCCAGGTTCAACGGATGAATCAAACCTAGTGATCGCCGGCCCGAGCTGACGGATCGACCGGTCAGGTCGTCGTGTATTCGCTCACCAGATCAGTGTTCCTCGGCCGAACGGGGCGGTCACGCGAGACCAGCCGACGGCCAGGCCGCCGACGGACATGCACGGGCCGAGATGCCCCTGCACGACCACGTCTGCGTCGAGTGCGACCGTACGTCGGGCCGACGAGCACACGGGTGAGGTCGAGCACGCGTGAACCGTCGAGCTGATGGGTCGGCCGATCGGTTCAGGGGCTGACCGGGGAGACCACCGAGACCGGACTCACCGGCGACGGAGCCGAGACCGGACTCACCGGCGACGGAGCCGAGACCGGACTCACCGGCGACGCTGGCGAGTCCACCGTGGTCGGTGTGGTCGGCTGCGCAATGTTGTCCGCAACGGAGGTCACGGGAGCCTGCAGTCCAGGAGACGTGATGGGGCTCGCCGGGCTGTCGGACGCCACCGCGGTGGACGGCTGCACCTCTGACGACTCCGGAACGGTTGTGGTCGGCGCAGACGTGGTCGGCGATCCGGTCGTCGTCACCATCACCGGACGGCCAGGGGTGTCAGACGCCGTGTCGTCGACCGTGGTCACGACCTCGATCTGCTCGGGTACATCCAGCGACGGAGATGACGGGTTTGCGAGCGCTACGGCACCGAAGCCGGCGCCGAGTGCGGTTCCTGCGGCGGCTGCGAGCTTCCAGTTGAAACGTGTGGTCTTGATGACGACTCCTCGAGGGGATGGGGCCGGTGTGTGGTCGAGTTGACGAGTTCAAACTGCGCAGGTGGTTCTGAGGCCTCGATGAGGTGACGCTGAGAGTTCTCTCATCGCCAGCTGCGAGGCCCGATCGACGAGCGTCGCGACGGTGTCACGCCATCCGGTCGATTGGAGTTGGAACGGCCCCGTTGCGAGTCCGACCAGACATGCAGCGATGTGCAGATCGAGTAGGTCGGCGTCGAAGCGTGGCGCCGACGCGTGCCGAAGGGATTCGGCGTAGTCGGCAACGGCAACGGCAGCGGCGTCCGAAGCGCCGGCATCGACGCGGAACAGCAACTGCGCGATCAGCTTCGCGCGGTCGTCGATCGCTGCGCCGGGCCCGGCATCGTCGACATCGAGCACACCTCGGATCTCGCCATCGACGACGATCAGCTGCGCGTCATGGAGATCACCGTGGATCGTCACATCGCTCGGCGGAACGGGCGCTGATTCGAAACACTCGGCGAGCACCTCGAGGGTGGCTCGGCGCTCGGGGGCGACCAGCGCAAGCATTCTGGCGTGGAGCGCCGCGTCGGTGAGCTTCGACGCCACCGCTGGCGCGTCGAGTGTCGTGGCCGCGAAGCCGTCGCCGATCCGATCGAACTCGTCACATGACGGCCACGTCCCAGGGGTGCCTTTGACGAGGTTGCGCAGGGTCGGACCCACGAGCGGTTCGAGCACCAGCAAGCCGAGCGCTTCGTCGGTTGCGGTGACCAGCGGGGCGGGAACGTCCGCCGACCGCAAGGCTGCGTGGCGTTGCGCGATCGAGCGGACGGCGTCGGGCGCGACGACCTTGATGTAGGCGTGCACGACGTCGCCGAGCGCGGACGACACCTTGATCACCGTGCGTTGCGTCGGGCGGTACGCCACCACCTCGACCGAGATGTCGTCAGGGTCGAGGTCGAGCAACCTGCCGACAGAGGACGCAGAGGTGACGTGTTCGATTCCTCGGAGTACGGGGTCGAACGGCCAACGCCAGACACCGACATCGACTGGGCCTGACGGGGTGTCGGCGGTGACCACGACCGTTCCGTCCGGTGCACCCCCGAAGGTCGACGACGCAACCAACGTCTCTCGTTTCGAGGGGCCGCCCTGCCACGACACGTGAGCCGTGTACTGCACGATGACGTCGGAGCCGGGACGGAACTGGACGTCGACGGGACGACAATCGTCCAGACGTCCACCGGCCGCCTCGATGGGGAGCCGCAGCACATCGAACGCACCTGGCCCGACCAGGTGGCGGGCAGCGGGGACTGCGGGATCGTCGACGATCACCGCGTCAGTGTGGACGGGTCAGATGATCAGAACGTGAGTGCCAGATGAGAGAACGCTCATGATCGCCGCATCCGATACCCCGCACCACGGACCGTCTCGATGGCGTCGGGGCCCAGTTTGTTGCGGAGATACCTGACGTACACGTCGACGACGTTCGAGTTGGGATCGAAGTCGTACCCCCAGGCGCTCGACAACAACTCCATGCGCGTCAGCACCCGATCGGGGTTACGCATGAACGTTTCGAGCAGGGCGAACTCGCGGGCGGTCAGCTCGACGTCGCTGTCACCAACCGTCACGCGTCGAGTTCGAAGATCGAGCGTGAACGCCCCGACGGTGATCTGCGTCGACGACGCCTGGTCGCCGGCTTGCGCGTCGTCGCGCAGTCGCAGGCGCACCCGAGCGAGCAGTTCTTCGAAGCGGAACGGCTTGGCGATGTGGTCGTCGGCCCCTCCATCGAGTGCGCCTACCGTGTCGTGGATCCCCGACCGTGCGGTCAGCACGATGATCGGCAGTCGCTCGCCTCGACCGCGCACCTGCCGAAGGACCTCGTGCCCATCGGCACCCGGGAGGCCGAGGTCGAGGATCATGAGATCGAACGCGTCGTCGCGGGCCAAGGCGATCGCGTCGGGCCCCGTGCCGACCGCGACCGTCGTGTAGCCGTTCGATCGCAGTCCCTTCTCGAGAAAACTGACGGTGCGCTCTTCGTCCTCGGCGACAAGTATCCGTGTCACGATCGTCCTTTCGACAGATCATCGAGCTTCACGCCCGCGTGAGAGGCGACCACCGGCAGCGGAATCTCGATCGTGAACGTAGCGCCGGCGCCGGCGCTCGACTCGACCGACACCTCGCCGCCGTGGGCGTGCGCGATGGCCGCGACGATCGGCAGACCCAACCCGCTGCCGCCGAGGCTGCGACTCAGCTCACCGACGACGTGGAGTGAGAACACGTCGTCGATCAGTTCGGGTTCGACCCCTGTGCCCGTGTCGCGCACCCAGCACCTCAGCACATCCGATTCCACGGCGACGCCGACACCGATTTCGTCGCCAGGCTGCGTGTGTCGTGCTGCGTTGTTCGCGAGGTTGAGGAGGGCCTGGATGATGCGTTGCTCGTCGAATTCGGCGATCCCGACCGGCTGCTGATCGATCACCCAGTCGCGGTCGGCCAACTGCGAAGCGTTCCGGTGGAGCGCGCTGACGAACAGATCCAGATCGACCGGGGTGGCGTGGCGGCCGCGTCTGCGGACGGCGGGCACGCTTCGATCGAGCTGCCGGTGCGGTCGACGCAATGGGGCGTCCGAACGATCGAACGCGTCCAGGTGGTCGCAGTCTCACCGTGGGCGGCGTATCGCTGGTCGACAGTCACCACACCACGCTCCTTCGTGACCCTGCCGGTAACCGGTGCGTTCGACACCGGTGCCTCGCCGCGGCCGCACGACGGCCTGGTGGGCCTGTACCGCTCGACCCGTTCGGGCGACGGCAACGAGTTCGCCGGGCTCCGAGCGTTCCGGCCCGGCGACCGGATGCGCCGCATCAACTGGCCCCGGTCGCTCAGAGTGGGCGAACTGCAGGTCAACGGGACCTGGGCCGATCTCGATACGCACGTGGCGTTGGTCGTCGATGCCACCGATGATCTCGGTGTCAGCGACGGTATCGACGGTCGGGCGTCGAGTCTGGATGTCACGGTGCGGGCCGCCGGGGCGATCGCGGAGCACTACGCGCTTCGTGGCGAACGGGTGTCGATGCAGACGTTCGGCGCACGAGTCGCGCTGACGGTGTCGCCGGGAACCGGCCGGGTGCAGCTACGTCGCATCCTCGACCGGCTGGCGCTCATCGCTCCCGGCGGGTCGACGATCGCAGGACACCGGTCGTTGAACCAGTCGTCGGGCGGCCGGATGACGGTGGTGTTGTCGCCCTCGATCTCGCCCGAGGCGCTCGACCTCGCTATGTCGTTCGCACGCCGCGGCATGTCGGTCGTGGTGATCGACACACTGCCGCAGCACCTCGTCGACGACGAGGATGCGCTGACCGCACTCGCCTGGCGGATCCGGCTGCTGGAGCGTCGGCGCGAGATCCGCATGGTGCGCGCGGCGGGCATCGCTGTGGTCGAGTGGCGGGGCCCGGCAGCCTGGATGGCGTCATCCGTGACATCGCGCGACGGACGACCGGCGCACGGTTGGTGCGTCGATGAAGGCCGAAACCATCGACATCGCCATGCAGCTGCGACGGATGTCATTGCAGCGCTGGTCGTTCGCGTTCGCCGCAGTGGTCGCGGCGACGGCTGCCCCGATCGTCACATCAACGGCGGCCGGGTCTGGTCAATCACCATTCGTGCTCGCACTGGTGGCGGGTCTGGCGGTCGCGTCCATCGCCCAGCCCGATTCTCACGTTTCCGTCGCGATCCCCGTGGTCGTCGTGTGGCACTGGATCGCGAGCACCGGAGCCTCCACGACCGGCTGGGCGCTCGTCGTCGCCCTGTGTCTGTTCGTGTTCCACACCATCGTGGCCCTGATGGCGACGACGCCCGCACGGGCGACCGTCGACCATCGTTCGCTGTTGCGATGGTTGCGCAGGAGCCTCGCTGTCGGGCTGGCAACCGTCGGCGTCTGGCTCCTCGTGCTCCTCGTGGACCGACGCCAGCTCGCAGGGAGCGCCCTCGTCACGGCGACAGGGTTCATCGTCGCCGTCTCATCGATGGTGGCACTCATCGCTCCACGACGGTCCGAGCCATCTGGGAAATAGTCACGGCACGATCGACGGAATGGTCACGGCCGGATCGCCGACGGTCGTCAGGGGGCGCCAGAGTCCGTGAAGGTCGCCCAGCGTTCGGCGACGTCCCACTCTTCGATCCAGCCGTCGAGGTAGTCGTGATCGAGCGCGACCTCTGCTTCGAGGATCGAGCGGATGTCGTCGCGGTCGCGCGGTCGCCACGCGATGAGCTTGTGGACGATGACGTCCTCGGCCGTGAGCACGTGATCGTGCGCCCGTGCGAGCGCGACCCGCTGGTATTCGACGACGGGGAGCAGGATGTCGACGGCCTCGGCCCCTCGGTGGCACCGGATCAGATGGGGCGGCTCACCGACGTCGGCGATGACGTCGACGTCGTAGCCGGCGTCGATCAGCCGACGTTCGAGTTCGGGATCGAACGTGGCCATCGTGTCGACGTCGGTGGTGAACCTCGGCGTTGCGCGGTAGCGGTTCGCCGCGAGCGCTCCGACGAGGGCCCATTCGACACCCACGGAGTCGAAGATCTCAGCGATCGACGCGAGCCATGCCGAGGGTTCGAGCTCGCTCATACAGACCCTCCTCCGGCGCACGGTCGGTCAACGGTTCGAGGCCTTGGCGTCGGCGATCGGCGTTGATCGAATCGAGGATCCGTCGGCGCTGCTCCGGCGTTCCACGGTCGTCGGTCTCACCGTCGGTGAGATCGATGGAGAGACGCTGCATCTTCGTCCGATCGCGATCACTCACCATTCGTCGAGGTTACCCAGTGCTTCGACAACGGTCCGCGACCGGCGTGTGTGACCGGAGGTGTGACGACCGACCTGATCGGGGTAATCCACAGCTTCCTAGGCTTGGGAGCGAGAACCTCGAGAAAGGCCATCCCACCATGTCCGCCGAGCCCATGATCGCCGAGTTCGATGCGCCATCGATCGAACGACCAGCGCCGCCCGAGCAGCCCGGATCGTGCTTCGCGATGCCGCTGTCGCCGGCGGAACTCATCCAACACCAGCAGCGGTACCTGGCGATGCCGCGCTACAAGTACGGCCCGCCGGCACGCCTACTGTTCTGGACGGCCGACAAGGTGTTCCCGCAGGGACGCAGCTTCGAGTTCTTCGCGTTCGTCGAACTCGTCGCCCGCGTGCCGTACATGGCGTGGGAGCACGTCGGCCACATCGCCCAGACGCAAAACCACCACGACCACGGGTTCCCCCGCAAGATCCAGGATCGGGTGGTGCTCGCTCGCGACGAGCAGGACAACGAGTTCTGGCACCTGCTGATCATGGAGGAGTTCCTGGAGAAGACCGGCTACAAGCGCCGCTGGTTCTTCGACCGTGTCGTCCCGCAGGTCATGTCGTTCGTCTACTACCACCTGTCGTGGATGCTCTACGTGGCGCACCCGAAGTGGTCGTATCGACTCAACAGCGACTTCGAAGACCACGCGCTGCGCCAGTACTCGCTGTTCGTCGCCGAGCATCCCGAGTTCGACGAGACGCCGTGGGAGTCCGAGTACAAGGGCGACTACGGGCACCATGTCACCATTGGCGACCTGCTCCGTCAGATCGCGTGGGACGAGGAGCAGCACAAGATGCACTCCGAGGAATACATCCGCCGAGGTGCCCGCTTCTCACGCAAGCGCGGCTGACGCAGCACCATCCACCCTGACCACGCGACTCAGTCGCGGTCGGCGGACGCCGCGCGGTGTTCCGCGATGCGCTGCTTGGACTCCAACGCGGTGCGGCGCTGGGTCGAATGCAGGTAATTGGACCAGTCGAACTCGGCGTCGTCGAGCACGTTCATGATCGTCTTCACGCGGGCGCCGACGGTGGCCGGTGTGAGGCCGACCGCAGTGGCGAAGGGCGACACCGTGGCCGCCGTCCACCCGAACGCTTCACGCTCTTTGCGATCGAATCGTTCGGTGAGTCGGCGGATCTGGTAGCCGAGGATCGCTGCTGCGAGCACGTCGGTACGCGCCGATCGTCTGAACACCGACGGGTCGTTGGCCACGATGCCGGCGAGGGTGACCCGAGCGATCGAGCGGACCTCGGCGTCGAAGTGCTCCATCGACCACTCATCCAGGATCTCCAACGTGTCGCCGGTGAGCCCGGCCATGTCGTCGGGCACCACCGACCAGTCGAACGCGATGTCGCGGAGCGGCTCGTCGTCGAGCGTGTCGTACGCGTCGCGGCCTCCGACCAGTTCGATCACCCGTTGTTCGAGCTCGTCGGTGACCTCGTCCATCCAGTCGTCGCCGAGTCGGTCGCCGAAGATCGCCCGCAGCAATGGGCTGTCATCGGTGCCGTGTCCCGGGTCGTCGTCGGTGTCGTCATCGGCCATCGCCTCGAAGAAGTCGTCCTCCCAGACCACGATCGCCGACAGCGTCTCGTTGGTCGCCTGGGCATCGACACCGCAGCGCTCGTGTGCGAAGGACACGAACTGTTCGAGGATGGTCGGGACCGCATCGATCTCGGTCTGGCTCAGGCCGTACACCTTTCGCGGGAACCAATCGACCAGCACGATCTCCACGACGATCGGGCTCCACCGAAGCGGATCGCCCGAGCCGTAGTCGCAACCGTGCCACACGAAACTCTCGACGATCGACGCCACCTCGTCGGTCGGCAACCGACACTGCTTCGCGAACCGTGAACCGATGAAGTCATCGACGAGCGCGGTGCGCTGTTGCTGCGACCACTCCGGGAACTCCCAGGCCTGGCCGCCCGCCGGCAGGTGCCCCAGAATCCATTCCACGAGTGGACGACACATCGGCCACGTCTCGCTCTCGACCACGGGGATCGTGCGCTCGGTGCGCTCGATCGACCACTCGAAGCGTGCTCGCAGATCCGCCGGCTCGATCGGCGTCACCTCGACGACCTCGTCGGACACCTCGTGCATCGTCGCCAGCACTTCGTCGCCGCTGCCCGGAATCAGGAACGCGTCCTTCAGCATCGAACCCATGTTGTGGTCGACGAACATGATGGTCGTCGCCTCCGAGCCGTCCGGCCACCGCACGCACACCCACAGGTTGTCGCCGTCGCCGAGCGGGTCGGCCTGCACGAAGGTGCCGGTCACCTCGATCGTGTCCATCGTGGACGCCCACGCCGGCGAACCCGGCGGCAGCGGCTGGCTGCGTAGCGTGCGAACGATCGGTTGATCGGGTAGCAGGGTGGCCATTGCCTTGCCGAGCGCCACCAGTTCCGGCCATCCCGAGCCGATGAGCGACCCGAGGAAGTCGGGCCCGTCCACCCGGTCCGAGCGCTCCGACCCGAACCGATCCAGCGGCCGATCGGTGACGATCTCGACGAGACCCGAAGCCTGCTCCAGCAAATGCAACGCCGTCGGCGCAGCCAGCAACGGGCGGATCCCCGCGACGAGTTCGGCAACCGGGTCGGGGTCGTCGTAGCTCGGGCGCCGGTGACGAGCCTCGGGAGGTCGAGTTCCCTTCGGAGTGGTGCGCCCACCGGAGCGCTTGCTGTGCTGTCGTTTCGACATGCGCCCGAAACTAGCGCCGTCACACCTCTCGCTGCCTCGAGGTGTCCGTGCGGATCTGGCCGCCGGCAGCGTCCGCCGACGAGGGGCGCTGAACGACCGAGCTCACCAGCCTGGTGGATCTCGACACAGTGCTGCCTGATCGCTGACGACGAGTACCTCCGGATGACCCTGCAGCACGGATGCGGGCAGGTCCGGCGACGGTTCATCGTGCAGCAGCCGCTCCATCGCCTCCGACTTGGCTTCCCCCGTGGCCAGCAGCAGGATCGACTGCGCCGACATGATCGTGGCGATGCCCTGGGTGATTGCGGTTGCGGGTACCAGGTCGTCGCCGCCAAAGGAGTCGGCATTGTCGAGGCGTGTCATGTCGGCGAGTTCCACCCGGTGGGTTCGGCTCGTCCACGGTGTCCCGGGTTCGTTGAAGCCGATGTGCCCGTTTCGTCCGATCCCCAGGAGTTGCAGCTGGACGCCACCGAGATCGGCGATTCGTCGTTCGAAGCGTGCGGCCTCCACATCAGGGTCGCCAGAGCGACCATCGGGTGCGTGAACATGATCAGCGTGAATGCCGAGCGGCTCGGCGAGCATGCTGATGATCGTTTTCCGAAAGGACCGGGGATCGTTCGATTCGAGTCCGACATACTCATCGAGGAGCACGAGGTCGCAGCCGACGAAGCTTGCACGGCCGCCGCGTTGGCGGGTGATCAGCTCCTCGTACGTCGCCAACGGTGTGCGCCCGGTTGCGACTCCGAGCACTCGGGCACCGTGATGGACACAGTGCCCGATGTGGTCGGCCGCGAGCACCGCCACATCGTGGGGAGTCCGACCGGTGAGGAGGCGGATCCGCGGTCGTTCGATGTCGGTTCTGCCCTCGCTGTCGCTCGTCACCCGATGCGCTGCCCCATCCCCCACAGCCTGCCACACGAACCCACTTGCATCAACACTGTTGATCTAATTACGCAAGCCAGGTATGGTGACCCGCAGTCGTTCGGCCGGCGACTCGGGCACTACGGCCATGTCAACCCCGCCGAGTGGAGAGAACCATGCAGAACGAGCTCCGGGCGGTCAGGGAATGAGGGGGACGTCGGTTCCCGACCGGCACAGTCTGGTACGCGAGGAACACGCCCGACGGATCTTCCAGGTCGTCGGTGAGCATGGCCCCGTTTCGCGAACCGAGATCGGCGAACACACCGGCTTGTCGAAACCGACGATCCTCAGCGTGATCGAGACACTGCAACTCGGCGGGCTGATCCGATCATCGACGCCCAACACCGGCAACGTCGGCCGGGCACCGGTGATGTTCGAGCACGATCCGTCGATCGGCTATGTGCTGGGCGTCGACCTCGGCGGGTCCAAGGTGAGCGTCGCCGTCGCGACCATCGACGGACACGTCATCGGTGAACACGAGGAACCCACCACACGAGATGGCGCCGAAGCACTGCTCGCCCAGTTGGAACGACTGCTCAGGAGCGTCGTACGCAACAGTTCAGCCAACTGGAAGCGGGTGTTGTCGATCACGATCGGAAGTCCCGGCGTCGTCGGCCCCGACGGCACGGTCGACCTCGCCTCGAACATCCCCGGGCTCGATGCTCTCACGTTGGGTGAAACACTCAGCGTTCGCGTGAAACGGCCGGTCGTGGTCGAGAACGACGTCAACATCGCTGCGCTCGGCGAGCTGGCACGCGGCGCAACCAGTCACTGCCGGAACTTCGTGGTGCTTGCCATCGGTACCGGTATCGGTGCGGGAATCGTCATCGACCGGCAACTGGTGCGCGGTTCGTCGGGGCGCGCCGGCGAGATCTCGTACATGCCCATCGGCGCCGACCCACGCTCTCCAGACGCACAGCAACGCGGGGCACTCGAGGTTGCTGCAGCGGGCTCTGCGGTGACCCAGTTGCTACTGGCAGCTCTTCGCGACCTTCCCACTCGACGACGAGAGGGGTGCGACCTCCACGAATCGAGCTCGGCGCGCGAGGTGTACGACGCCGTCCGCAACGGCGATCCGGTCGCGAGCGCCGTCGTCGCCCGCCATAGCGAGATCATCGCGGAGGCCATCTTGGCATTGGCTGCCACGCTCGACCCCGAGGTCGTCGTTCTCGCCGGAGGCATCGGGTCGAACCCGGAACTGCTCGGCCATGTCCGACGAGCGGTCGCGCTCGTCGCGCCGTTCCCGATCGAGGTCACCACGACCAGCCTCGGTGCCCGAGCGGGATTGATCGGGGCCGTTGCTGATGCGAGCGCTCGGGCCAGGGCCGAACTCGAAACCCGCTTTCCGTTGAATCAGACATCTTCGACGTCGACGGCCCGAACGAAGAAATACCGAACCACACACGTCGTCGGAGAGAAAGAGAGCCACTGATGACACGACAACCGATCGGGACACCGTTCACCTGCGAGGAGGTCACCCTCGACCACGCGATCAGCGCGATCGGTGCCTACATCGCAGTCGTCAACGATCCGCCGTGGTCGGATCTCGTCGATGGTCTCGAGCCGCCGCGGGCAGTGGTCGAGGCCGGCAACATGGATCTCGTTCATCTCGATTCCATCCATGATCGACTGGCCGGTAGCGGCACGCTGAGCGACGTCACCGTGGTGGGCATCGGGGGCGGCACGGCGCTCGACACCGCCAAGTACCTCGCGTGGCGAGCACACCTACCACTCGTTCAGGCGCCCACGATCACGTCGGTCGACGCCGGGTTCACTGATGCGATCGGCGTACGTGTCGACGGCAAGGTCCGTTACGTCGGCCACATCGTCCCCGAACGCGTGATCCTCGACGTGGACATCATCGCATCGGCACCGAAGCGACTCAATCGAGCGGGAATCGGTGACATCCTGTCGTGCCACACCGGGCTGCACGATTGGCGAGCGGCAACAGACGCCGGAGTCGGCCATCCTTGGGATGACGACCTCGCACGACTCGCCGACACGCTGTTGCGAGGACTCGACGCGTCGATCGTCGACATCGCCCAAGCCAATCCGACAGGCATCCGGTTCGTCGCCGACGCCTATCGCCAGATCGGAGCGGCGTGTGCAGCGGCAGGACACAGCCGCTTCGAGGAGGGGTCTGAGCACTTCTGGGCCTACGCCTACGAGCATGCGACCGGCGCCCATCACGTGCACGGCGAGCTGATCGCATTCGCCACGGTGGCACTCGCCCACGTGCAACACAACGATCCCGCGTTCGCCCATCGCATCGTGTCGTCGAGCGGAGTCGTCGCCCACCCCGCCGATCTCGACATCGACCACGCGGTGTACGTGGAGACGCTGCTCGGACTGCGCGACTACGCACGCGCCGAAGGCCTCGATGTCGGCGTCGCCGACCTCTGCACGATCACGCGCTCGATGGCCGAGGAATCGTGGGAGTTCGCGTCGAGCCTGCCACGCCGCACCACCCCGGCGACCGGACCGACGACCGGACCGGCGATCACGTGACCGCACGGATTGCTCTGGTCGGCTACGGATTCGTCGCCAGGCTGCATGCCGACGCGATCGCGCTGCTCGGTGACGATGTCGAACTCGTCGCGGTCGCCGGCCATCGCGCTGACCGCGTGGCCGAGTTCGCCCGCGAACGGCACATCGAGCAGTGGTCGACCGATTGGCGAGACATCTGTGCTCGCCCCGATGTCGACCTGGTCATCGTCGCTACGCCCAATTCGTTGCACTTCGAGCAGACGATGACGTGCCTCGAACTCGGCAAGCACGTGCTCGTCGAGAAGCCGATGGCGACAACGGTCGCCGACGCTCGCGCGATGGTCCACGCCGCACGCGCCGCTGGTCTGGTGCTGGCCGTCGGCCACATGTGGCGCCATCACCCCGACGTCACCGCTCTGCGAGAACGGATTCAGCAGGGAGACTTCGGCCAGCTCGTGCGCACGCACGGTTGGGGCGTCCATGCCGGGTGGGGCCCGTCCGGCTGGTTCGTCGACCCCGTGCTGGCTGGAGGTGGCGCCCTCATCGACATGGGCATCCACGCCATCGACACCGCCCGTTTCCTCATCGGCGACCCCACCCCGGTCCGAGTGGAAGCGAGCATCGGCTACGGCGCCCACGGCGCCCACACAGTCGACGACGACGGCGTGGTGATCGTCGAGTGGGACAACGGGATCCGGTCGTTGGTCGAGTTCGGGTGGTGGCAACCCGAACTCGGCGGACTCGAAGCCGACACCAAGGTCCTCGGAACCGCAGGTTCGGGCCGAGTGTGGGACATGGGTCTGCCGCCGGCGCCGGACTACGTGCACTGCCACCCCTCGATGTACGCGACTCAGCTCGCTGACGTGCTCGATGCCTGCCACTCGGGTCGAGACCCGCTCGCGTCGGCCGAGGTGGGACTGACCGCCCTGTCGATCGTCGAGTTGGCCTACGCCTCGTCACCGGCAACGACAACGACAACGACAACGCCCCAACCAAGCAAGGACACACCATGAGCAGCATGATCGGCAAACCTGCCCTACTCGGAGGTGAGCCCGTGCGCCGCCAGGACTACCCCACGTGGCCGATCTGGGACGACGGGGAACGACAGCGCCTGCTCGCAGTTCTCGATGCCGGTGGGTGGTGGCAGGGAGACGGCGACGCCGCTCGGTCATTCGCCGACGAATTCGCGAAGTACCACGGCGCTCGCTACGGGCTCGCACTGACCAACGGGACTCACACACTCGAGGCAGCGCTGGCAGCGTGCGACATCGGCGAGGGCGACGAGGTGATCGTCCCGGGGATGACGTTCATCGCATCCGCGTCCGCCGCCTTGGCTGTCAACGCCACACCGATCCTCGTCGACATCGATCCAGACACACTGTGCATCGACCCGGTCGCCGCCGAAGCAGCGATCACACCACGGACCAAGGCGATCATCGCCGTGCACGTGGCTGGTGCTGCCGCCGATCTCGATGCGCTCACCGAACTGTGCCGGCGTCGCGGTCTGCGGCTGATCGAGGATTGCGCTCACGCCCATGGAACGTTCTGGAGGGGTCGCGGGGTCGGCTCGTGGGGGGACTTCGGGAGCTTCTCGATGCAACGCTCGAAGCTGATGACCGCTGGAGAAGGTGGTGTACTGGTCTGCAACGACGAAGAGCTCCGCGATGCAGCATGGGCCTACGCCGACTGCGGGCGGGTGAAAGGCGAGTGGTTCTACCACCACGCCACGTACGGCTCGAACCTCCGTATGACCGAATGGCAGGGAGCAGTGCTGCAGGCCCAGCTGCATCGATTCCCCGAACAGAACCGCATCCGTAACGACAACGCAGTTGCCCTCAATACCGCACTCGACGAGATCCCGGGGATCCGAACCCCACGGCGCGACCCGAGAATGGACAGCCAGGGGAACTACTGCTTCGTCTTCCACTATGACGCGAACGAGTTCGCCGGCTTGGAGTTGCGTCGGATGGAGTCGGCACTCGCCGCCGAGGGGATCCCGATGGGGGTGTCGTACCCCGCACTCAGCGATCTTTCCTTCTTCCGCAACGAGAACTTCGCTCCACGGCGACGCGAACACGCTCCGAACATCGACTACCGGAACCTTCACCTCCCTCGCGCCGAGCACGCTGCGGCGAGCACCATCTGGTTGCAGCACCGTCTGCTGTTGGCCGACCGGGAGGACGTCCTCGACGTGGCACGCGCCGTGGCCCGGATACGGGAACATGCCGGAGAACTCGTCGCCGGGTAGACGGGTCGGTACAGATTTCCGGCCGGAACCTGTGTTCAGGACCCGGAGCCGTGCTGGTGATCGCAGAGGCGTTTCTCGCCCGCCACGATCTGGCCGGCGCCAGCGCCTTCGAGCGATGCGAACGGCCCGCACTTGTGGGGTGTGATCCACACGTGGATCATCGGGGCCGGCTCGTGCTTGACCAAACCATTCGGGCAGGAACCATCAGGGTTCGTCAGCCCGACGACACGGGGCTGCTCCGGGTCGTTCGTGTAACAGAGGTTGTCGTGGATGTGCCATTGCATCAGAGAGCCACCGATGTCCGGCGCATCCTCCAGGGCGATGTCGGTGGACAACATGTACATGGCGGCGACGAGCTTCTTCGAGCCGTCGGGCTGCGGCTCGTACACGAGGCTCTCGGGTTGACCCGGGTCGAGCATCACGCCGTCGTTGATCCAGTCCCACTGGACGAAGTGCTCGTGACCCGTACCGCCGTCGCCGATGCTGCGAAAGCCGAATGCCTCGGCGACCTTGTGGTCGCTCCACATCGGGAGCCGAACCACGGTGTTGGCGATCAGGTTCTCAGCGGCGGCCTGCTGCTGGGGTGTCACACCGGGGATGCCGCTGAGATCGATCGGCATCGTCGGGTCGTACGGCTTCGGCGTGACTGCGGTTGCGGTCTCGGCACCGTGATCACCATGTCCCTCGCCGCACATGTCGACGCGCTGGTCCTCGGATACCGCTGCGGTGCCGGCGCCGATACCTTCGAGCGCGGCGAAGACACCGCAGGGGTGCGGGGTGATCCAGACGTGCACCATCGGGCTCTCACCGCCGGCGCGCACCCCGTTCGTGCAGTTTCCGTTGGCGTCGATCACCCCGACGACCGTGGCCTTGCCATCAGCACCGGTTGCCCAGCAGAGATTGTCGTGTTTGTGCCAGGTCATCAGCGGACCGGCCCATTCGGTCAGCGTCGGGTCGTCGGCGGGGCGGGGGCTGGCGATGTACATCGCACCGGCGAGCGTGCGCTGGTCGCCGTCGACTGCATACACGAGCGACTCGGGTGCGGTGGGGTCGAGCAGCGCGTCGTCGTTGATGAGGTCACCCTTCATGTAATGCTCGGAGCCGGTTCCCGCGTCGCCGATCGAGGTGTAACCAGCGGCGATGGCGGCGGCCGTATCGGCGTACTTCGGCAGCTCACGCAGCGTGTCCTCGATCAAGGTGATGGCACGGAGTTCCTGTTCGATAGTGACACCTTCGACTCCGGAGACGTCGATCGGCTGGCTCGGATCCCACGTTCGGGGCCAGGCCGGAGCGACCGGCTCGGCGGCCGTTCCGTGGCCGTGGCCGTCGGTCGCAGCTCCCGGGGTGGCGGCCGTGTCGTGCGCATGCGGGAGCGATTCGTCGGCGGCGCCGGATGCGACACCTGCCACCTCGGTCACGATCTCGTCACCGTGGTCGTGCGCCGCACCTGCCGGTTCGGTCCCGTGATCGGCTTCGTCGTGAGAGTGCACATGGGTGCTCGCGGCCATCATCGTCCAGACGGTGAAGGCTCCGAGGAGCAACGCTGGCGCGATCAGCCTCACCGTGCGTTGACGATCCGCCGGGAGCAGTGCCCCCACACACGCAGCGACGATGGCCACCATACCGAGTGTGGCACAGGCGATGTCAGCGAACTGCGGCGCCTCGCGTACTTCGAGACCGTCGATCCACGAGATCCCGATCATCCGAGTCGCGACCCAACCAACGACTGCACATGCGTTGATGACAACCACTCCCCACGCAGCGGTACGCATGGGGCGAACCAGCGCCCAGACGCCGACACCAATCTGGAAGACGGCAGTCACGATGAAGATCTGCGCCAACTGGCGATGCTCGGCATGGATGCCTGCGGCCGCCGCATGGACGGCACCAGCCCCGAGTGACGCAAGGCCACCGAACGCAATGACCGACACTCCGGGGCGTGGCTTCGGACGCTCGAGTTCGAGTTCGTCCACCAACACACCTCCGGACTCGCCGCCGCCGCCGCCCGCACTGCTCATCGCCACAGGTTACGGGGTGTGACGGTTGTCTCACCGACGGGTGCCCCAAGATTCTCGGTGCGTTGGACACTCGCGCTCCAGGTCCGCGGAGGCGGCCGACAGTTCGGCCGTCGGGGCCGGTTTGCGGTCAGCGGAGTTCGAGGCGCCCGTGCCGTTGGCCGGTGATGGCGGCGATCAGTTCGAAGTCTTGTCCATGTGCAGCAACGTGAGCTCGGCGCTCGCCGCGATCAGATCGTCAGGGATCGACGGCACGCGGTGTTGTCCCCGTTCAGCGAGAGCTGACTGGATCTCGACGGCGCGGTCTTCGATCATCGGTGTCAGGTACTCGATGGGCATCGAGGTGACCGGCGGTTCGGTGAACAACGAACGGCGGTCCGCAACGGATCGGGCGGAGAAGCCGATCTCGAGACGGGTCACGGTGGTGATCCTGACGAGCCCCCGCTCGATCCGGTCCACCCAGGCCTCGGCGTTGGCTGCCAGATGTAGCCGACCGATCGCCGACTTGTCGATCAGCCAGGCTGTCGTCATCACCAGGCTTCGGACATGACAGCAGGATCGTCGAGATCGGCGGCCAGCGCGGCGAACCATTCCAGGCCATCGAGCGCCACGGGCGCTTGCGATTCGACACGCTCACGCTCGAGAGTCCGACGGAGATACGCAGCCAGCGACAGCCCGAGTCGCTTTGCCTTGCCGTCGTCTCGAACCGCCACGGCCACCTCTACCCGCAACAGGGCGACGAACTGACGCAACGGCTTGCGTCGAGAGCTGGCGTACTGTGTCCGGGCCTCGGAGGTGGCTGACCGTGAAGTCGTTCGGGACCGGAACGGTCTATGCCTCCATCGACGTGATCGAGGGAGACGCAGGCGACGTCTTCATCCGGCGCGTATGCAGCGGTCGGCAACTCGCGGCCGGAGGCCTCAACGACACGCCCACCACCGTCGCAGGTGGAGTTCGGCCTCGGCCCGGTCGAGCGGCGTGTCGGCCGCGAGCAGCATCTTGATCGCCTCGCCGACTGCCGGGCCCGGTGCAATGGCGAGGAGATCCATGATCTCCTCGCCGCTCAACGGTGGTCGACGGCGAGCTTCGGCATCGGCAGCAGCCAGCCGACGGATGCGCCGCTCGAGTTCGTCGACCATGACCTGCAACGCAGCGGCCTTGTCGGCGTTACGGGTGGTGCAGTCGTGTCGCACCAGCAGGTTCAGGTCGCCGAGCAAGGCGCCGGCGTCGACGACGTAGCGACGCACTGCGCTGTCGGTCCAGCCGTCACCGAACCCCTTGAAACGCCCACTGAGCTCGACGAGTCGGGCAACGTCGACGACGAACTCCTCGTCGAATCCCATCTCGGCGAGCCGACGCCGGGTGATGCGTGCACCGACGGCTTCGTGATGCCGGAACGTGACGCCACCAGGCCCGACCCGATGCGTCGCTGGCTTGCCGATGTCGTGCATCAACGCCGCGCACCGCAACCGGAGCTGCGGCGGAGTCGATGCCGTGACGGCCACGGTGTGGGTGAGGACGTCCTTGTGGCGGTGAACCGGGTCCTGCTCCATCTGCATGTCGACGACCTCGGGCAACCACCGCGCGAAGAACCCGTCGGCAACCATCTCCAGCAGTCCGCCACTCGGATCGTCGGTGACCAACACATCACACAGCCGCAAACGGGCGTCACTGGTCGCATCGGCATCGACCGGCGGGGTCTCGACCGGCGGGATCTCCACGGGCGGGGTCTCGACCGGCGTCGCACGTGCGGAACGGGACGTCACCATGGCGGGAGCGGCTCGGGCAGCGACGCCCGGCGGTCGGGATGCCACCCGAGAATGTCCACGGCCCCGACGCTCACGGTGCCGTCGGCGAACGCGAGTGCGAGCAGATCGCCGCTCGACGCCCACGCGAGGTGCTCGACCGGTCCAGCGGTCGCGATGAAGCCGACCGGGGACGGCGATCGCCGCGGGTCCCACACGAGCAGACCGTTGTCGTCGGCGCCCCGACCGATCGACACCGCAGTGATCAGTTGCGCCGATCGAGGTCGCCACGCGAGTGCTGTCGGTATCCCGATCGATGTGAGCCACATGCCCGTCGGCATGCCGAGCGGGTCGGTGAATTCGAAGTCGAACACCGCCGTCATCTGTCGCGATGCGGTCGCCAGCAGGTCGCCACCGGCACTGAAACCGAGAAGATGGCCGCTCCAGCGCCCGGTCGGCAGTTCCACCGGCTGCGACGCCCCCGCGTCGTTCCACAGATAGGCGACGTCGCCACGAACCCCCGCCGCCCACCAACCCCTCGCCGACGCGTGAACGGCGACGATCGATCCACCGAACGGTAACTCGACATCGGGAACCGCCTGCACGACATCGGTTGCGGGCGCGACGTCGTGTGCGATCCTTCCGAAGGAGCCAGCGACGAGCACATCGATCGACGTCGGATGCCAGCACAGACAGGTGACCGTCGTGTCGTGCCGGTCGTGGTGGCGCAGCGACGGCGGGCTGGACCCGACCTCCAGGATCGAGACCTGTCGTCCGTGAGCAACGGCGACGCAGCGAGCGTCAGCGTCAGCGCCGGTGGAGGTGACGGTGGACGCGCCGGTGGACGCGACGGTGGACGCGACGGTGGACGCGCCGGTGGACGCGACGGTGGGCGCGACGGCGGGCGCGACGGCGACGGCGCCGACCCAGCCGCCGGCGTCGACTCGTTCCCCGTCGACGGTGACCGTTCCGTCCTGGCCGCCGCTGATCATCCGATTGCCGGCCCACGCGACACACAGGGCGCCGCCCGCGTGCTCGGCGACCCACTCGGCCACGCCAGAGGCCACGTCGATGCGCACGACCTCGCCGGCCAGTGATGCCACACCGACCTGATCGGCGACCGGGTTCCACGCCAACGCGGTCGGACAATCGCCCAGCGTGATCTCCCAGTAGGGCGACCAGATGGTCGGGGCAGCGGCAGCCTCCATGGAGCCGTCAGTGGGCCGGGGTCGCGCCGTCGAGGGCTGATCGAACATCGTCGATGCTGACATCAGCCGCCGGTTTGTGGATCTTGTACTGCACGTTTCCGTCGGCGCCGAGCAGCGCGATCACGGTCTCGATCGGCGGACAGCCCGGCTCGGTGCACGCCAGCTCGGTCACGAACACGGTGATGTCCTCCGTACCGACAAGGTCGTCCACCAGCACCTTCACTCGGGCAGTGTCAGCAGGATCGCGGCGTGGTCCCAAACCGGGCAACGTCATCGCTCGGACTCCCGCTGGAGCGAGATCTGGATCATCGGCTCCATCATACCCTCTTGAATGAGAATCACTCTTGTTGCGCGAGTGTTGCGCGAGGCCCGAGCGAGACCGCTGCCTGCTCCGCCCGGTTCAGGAGGTGTTCCTATTGATTCTCATTCCTCGGGTAGGGTGGATGCCATGAGCGTCCCGCAGATCAATCTCGCCGACGTACACGACGCTGTGGTGACTCGCATGCGCGCCGCCGACCAGATCTACACCACCGGTCGTCGCGAGCTCGTCGAGTTGCTCGCCGGCTTCGGTCGACCGGCCACGATCCCCGATCTCCTCGAGACGCGGCCGAAGCTGACACAGAGCTCGATCTACCGGAACCTGGCAACTCTCGAGGAGGTCGGCGCGGTGCAGAAAGTCGCATCCAGCGACGACCGCGCACGATACGAACTGTCCGAGGACCTCATGGGCCACCACCACCATCTGATCTGCCTGAGCTGCGGGCTCGTCGGCGACTTCGTCGTACCCGCTCGCGCCGAACGCAACCTCGAGGTCGTGTTGGAACAAGCGATCGGTGACACCGGGTTCCGGCCGTCCGGCCATCGACTCGACGTGTTGGGCGTCTGCGCTCTGTGCGCCTGAGGTGGGGCGAGGCCAACTCGGTGTTGTCGGAATAGGAACTGTTATGATGTGGCGATGGCTATCGACTCGAAGGTTCCCGTCACGGTGCTCACCGGTTTCCTCGGTGCAGGCAAGACCACGCTGCTGAACCACATCCTCACGGCGCAACACGGCAAGAGGATCGCGGTGATCGAGAACGAGTTCGGCGAAGTGGGCATCGACGACGCGCTGGTGCTGGAGGCCGAAGAGGAGATCTTCGAGATGAACAACGGCTGCATCTGTTGCACCGTGCGCGGCGATCTGATCCGCATTCTCGGCAATCTGATGAAGCGCAAGGACCGCTTCGACCAGATCGTGATCGAGACGACCGGTCTTGCCGATCCTGCGCCGGTCGCGCAGACCTTCTTCGTTGATCCCGAAATCTCGGCGCAGCTCCGTCTCGACGCCATCGTCACCGTGGTCGACGCCAAGCATCTGCTCATCCATCTCGATGAGATCAAGGCTGACGGCGTCGAGAACGAATCGGTGGAGCAGTTGGCGTTCGCCGATCGCATCGTGATCAACAAGGTCGACCTCGTCGATGCCGACGAGCTGGTGGAGCTGGAACGTCGGATCCGCGAAATCAATGCGCTGGCACCGATCATCCACACCAGCCACGGACAGGTGGACCTCGACCTGATCCTCGACGTCGGCGCATTCGATCTCGACCGTGTGCTGATCGACGATCCGAACTTCCTCGACCCCGACGCCGAGCACCAGCACGACGCCACTGTCACCTCCGTGGGCATCCAAGCCGACGGCGACCTCGACAGCGACCGACTCAACAACTGGCTCGGCAAGCTCCTTGCGGAACAGGGCACCGACATCTTCCGCTCGAAAGGCATCTTGTCGATTGCCGGGATGGACCAGCGGTACGTGTTCCAAGGCGTGCACATGCTCCTCGACGGCCAGGCAGACCGTTTGTGGCACGACGGCGAAGCGCGTGTCAACAAGCTCGTGTTCATCGGACGCAACCTCGACCGCGCCGGGCTCGAGCAGAGCTTTCGTGAGTGCTTGGTCCGATGATCGGCGACACGAGTTGGCAGCTGCAGCTCGGTGACTACGTCACTGCCCTTCGCGTCTCCCCTGACGGAGAGCTTCTTGCTGCGGGCTCACTGGCCGGCGACGCGATGCTCGTCGGCGCCGACGGCTCGCTGATCAGCAAGCTGACCGAGCACTCGATGGGAGTCCTGTGCGCAGCGTGGTCGCCCGACAGCACCAGACTCGCCATCGGCGGGCAAGACGGGCGAGTTCGCGTGTACGACCGAAGCGGCGACGAGGTCGGCGTGTTGGCCGGCTCCGGGTGGATCGCACGGGTGGCCTGGTCGCCAGACGGTTCTCTGCTCGCTGTCGCAGACGGACGTCACCTGGTGTTGTGCGACAACGACGCCGGAATGGTCCAGCGCTTCCCCGCCGTGTCATCGACGATCACGGCGATCAGTTGGGCGACCAACGGGCGACGGATCGGCGTCGCCTCCTATGGCGGCATCACCTGGTATGACCCCGACCACCTCCCCCGCGAGGAACCATCACGCACCCACGTGTTCAAGGGCTCACCCCTTGCTCTGGCGCTTGCTCCGAACGGTAAGTGGGCGTGCGCTGGCTTCCAGGACGCGACGATCCACCTGTGGCGCCTCTGGTCGGGAGACGACCTGTCGATGTCGGGCTACCCGGCCAAGATCGAACACCTCGCCTTCCGCGATGACAGCCACTGGATGGCGTCGGCGTGCCTCGAGGAACTCACCGTGTGGGACTTCTCCGGCCGAGGACCCAAAGGATCGATGCCTGCCACCGGTAACGCCCACGAGCGCCACATCAGCAGCCTCGAATGGGAGCCGGCGGGCACGAGGCTGCTGTCCGGCGGCGCCGACGGCCGACTCGTGCTGTGGCCTTCGCCCCGGTCGGTCAAGCGGCCGCTCGAACCCGAGGCCGTGCACGAGGGAGAGGTCGCCGTCGCCACTGCCGTCTGGCATCCCGCCGGCACGTCGATCCTGGTCGGCCGCGCCGACGGCACGGTGGAGCAACGCCCCGTCACCGCCGCGCCGCCCAGCAACGGGCGCTGAAGGAAACGGCTCACCGGCCGCGCTGTGCCGCCTGCTCCGCCGCAGCCACCATCGCGACACTGCCGCGTCGTCGCAACACACCATGACCCCTGCACCATGACCCTTGCGCCAGATTCGAGCGACGAGACGTACTGCATCGTCGAGCTCGATGCTCGTGAGGCTCACCGCACGCCCCAACTCCGAGAACTGCTCGCCCGTTGCGAGCACGTCGACCAGCGACCCCCGCTCGGCGACCACGCCATCAGCGCCCTCGCCACGATCGAGCCGACCGCCCGAGCGATCACCGTTGTCGGTCCGTCGTCGCTGCTCGCCGCCTACGCCCAGGCGACCCCGACCTCGACGGCCTCACCCACCTGGACCATCGACATCGCGGTCGACCCGAGCCACCGCCACGACCACGACACGATCATCGACATCGCACTCCGTGCCGCACTGGGCTGGGTTCGAGAGCGCAGCGGGCGCGAGGTCCACTGGTGGAGACACGAGCCCACCGACAACGACCGCACGATCGCCGAACGGCACGGGCTCCTCCCGAAGCGGCAGCTCCTCCAGATGCACACCCGACTCGACTCGACCCCAGCCGACCCCTCGCTCACGATTCGCTCGTTCATGGCAGGCATCGACGAACTCGCCCTGCTCGATGTCAACAACCTGGCGTTCGCTCACCATCCCGACCAAGGCGACTGGACACACGATTCGTTGATCAGCCGCTTCACCAGCGACTGGTTCGACCCTGCTGGACTGCTCATCCACACCGACGACCACGGCACCATGCTCGGGTTCTGCTGGACCAAGATCCATTACGCCGCATCAGCGTCGCCGCTCGGCGAGATCTATGTCATCGCGGTGCGACCGTCCCACCACGGTCGCGGTCTCGGGCGTGCTCTCACCCGAGCCGGCCTCGCTTCGCTCCACGAGCGCGACATCGATCGCGTGATGCTGTACGTCGACGGCACCAACACGTCCGCACGAACCCTGTACCAGCAGCTCGGCTTCACCGTCTCCGCCACCTCGGCTGCTTTCTACGCAGCCCTCCCTGAGAGCTGAACCACGACGTCCAGGTCTGCCTCGACCGACAATTGAACCGCGGCTCGTGACCCGGCACCGAGGCAGACCGCGCCGCACAGGAATAGGAGCGGTTCTGATACGATGGTCTACTTGAACGTACGAGCCCATCAGCGCCGTCTGGCGACGCCGGCGCCTGCAGTGCACACACCTACGAATGCAGCACGCCACGAGCGACAGTCCGCACTGAGCGTCCAGGTCTGCGACGGTTGCTGCTGCGGCACCGAGCGCAAACACCCCGGCGTCGACCATGCCGGCATCCGCGAACTCCTCGCAGCTGCCGCCGAGCGCGCAGGGGGGCACATGCGAATCGTCGGCTGCGTCGATGAGTGCAGCCGTTCCAACGTGGTCATCGTTCGGCCCAGTGGCTCCGGCTCGGGACGGACGTGGATCGGAGACGTGCTCGACGACGATGTGGTGCACGCACTCTGTGGGTGGATCGCCACCGGCGCCATCGCGGCGCAACCCCCCGACATCGCAGCACGGGTGTTCCACCGAACCGAGCTGGCGCCGGCCGGTTCTGACGCCGAACCCGTCGCCGTCCAACTCCGTTTCGCCCGATGACCACCGAGATCCGGATCGGTCTGGTCACCGTGTCGGATCGTGCCAGCCGGGGCGACTACGTCGACCGTGGCGGCCCCGCCATGTTGGAACGCCTGCAGCACCGCATCTCGCCGCCATGGAGCCCGATCATGAGGGTGATCCCCGACGACCGACCACTGATCGTGTCGACGCTGATCGAACTGTGCGACGCCGAACGGTGCTGCCTCGTCGTCACCACCGGCGGCACCGGCCCGAGTCTGCGGGATGTGACACCCGAGGCGACGGAGTCGGTAGTCGACAAGTTGCTCCCCGGCTTCGGTGAGCTGATGCGTCAAGTGTCGTTGCGCGCGGTGCCCACCGCCATCTTGTCGCGGCAGACCGCCGGTATTCGTGGCAACAGCCTGATCGTCAACCTGCCCGGCAAGCCGACGGCGATCGCCGAGTGCCTCGATGCCGTGCTGCCTGCGATTCCCTACTGCATCGACCTGATCGACGGGCCGCGACTCGAACTCCTCGGCGACATCATCGCCTTCCGACCGACGAACATGACCGCAGGCCCGTTGCCGTAGGTCGGCAGCAACCGTTCACACCAAACCCTGCGGCCGTGACCGCTGATCATCTCTGGCTCGCAACCGTCTCCGACGACGATCTTCCCGACACGACGACACACGCCCAGCCCGTTTCGCGTGCGAGATCCGCTCCAGCATCCACGACGGAACCGTGCCTCCCCCACGAGCCGCCAGCACCCGGTCGAGCCGGAAGGAGTGTCCAGCGAGCCGCTCGCGTTTGATTCTGTCTCACGCAACGATAAGAATGATTCGTATTCCTATGCCGTCGGTCCCCTTCCTCGTGTCGAAAGTGGAGTTGCACAGTGCTGTGGCGCCGCGCTCGACAGGACTCCTACCGGCTCGCACCCTTCCACTGCTCGTGCTCGGCCTGATCGCCTTGAACATCGTTTCGGTCGTCGTCGGGGTGTCGATCGGATCGGTCACGATCGCTCCCGGGACCGTCTGGAACGTGGTGTTCAGCGAGGCGACCGGCATGGATACCAGTGCGGGCGTGCCGAACAACGTGCGTCAGATCGTGTGGGAACTGCGCCTACCCCGTGTGCTGCTCGCTGGACTCGTCGGAGCTGGTCTCTCCATTGTCGGTGTCGCGATCCAGTCGCTCGTACGCAACCCGATCGCGGATCCCTATGTCCTCGGGGTGTCGTCGGGTGCATCGATCGGTGCGGCGCTGGTGATCATCTTCGGCGCATTCGGAGGTCTGGGAAGCGCCAGCCTGACGATCGCAGCCTTCGTGACGGCGCTGGCATCGATGACCATCGTGTACCTCATGGCCCTCCAGGGCGGCCGTCTCGACCCGCTGCGACTCGTGTTGACGGGAGTCGTCGTCGGCTACGTCGCCTCTGCGATCACCAGCTTCCTCGTGTTTCGTGGCGATCCCCGCGCGGCGCAACAGGTGCTGTTCTGGCTGCTGGGCAGCTTCGGCCGGGCGCGTTGGTCGATGTTGGCGATCCCTGCGATCGCACTCGTGATCGGGTTGGTCGTCCTCGTGATCAGGAGTCGACCGCTCGATGCGCTGATGAGCGGCGACGAAGCGGCCGTCACCCTCGGAGTGCCCGTCAACCGGCTCCGCATCGAGCTGTTCCTGCTCACGGCCGCCCTCACGGCGGTGATGGTCGCCGTCTGCGGTGCCGTTGGTTTCGTCGGCCTGGTCATCCCGCACATGGTGCGGCTGATCGTGGGCTCCCTCCACCGACGCGTCGTCCTCGTCTCCGCCCTCCTCGGCTCGGTCTTCATGATGTGGGTCGACCTCGCTGCGCGCACCATCGCCGCTCCGCAGGAGATTCCGGTCGGGATCATCACGGCATTGGTCGGTGGGCCGATGTTCATCGTCCTGATGCGTCATCGTGATCGCCGGCGCGTGGTGGCGTCGTGATCTCGGTCTCCTGTGTCGACCTGGCCGTCAAGGTGGGAGATCACCTGCTCATCGATGGGCTCGATCTCGATGTCCGCCCCGGCCGCTTCGTCGGGGTCGTCGGGCCGAACGGATCGGGGAAGTCGACGCTCCTCAAGACGATCTACCGCGTCACCAGTCCGGCTCGAGGCGCCGTGCTCCTCGATGGGCGCAACTGTCATGCGCTCGCACCTCGTCAGGTGGCGCAGCAGTTGGCGGTCGTGGCACAAGAGACGCCGACCGAGCTCGAACTGACCGTGCACGAGGTGGTCATGCTCGGCCGACTCCCGCATCAAGGGGTACTCGCACGAGACTCCGAAACCGACCGCGACGCTGTCGCCGACGCGATGCGCCGTACGAGCATCGTCGAGCTCGCCAACCGATCGTGGCAGACCCTTTCGGGCGGCGAGCGCCAACGGGTCGTGCTCGCCCGAGCGCTTGCACAGCGCCCTGGCGTTCTCATCCTCGACGAGCCGACGAACCACCTCGATGTGCGCCACCAACTCGAACTGCTGACGCTCGCCCGCGAACTGGGGGTCACCACGATCGCTGCGCTCCACGACCTGAACCTGGCATCGGAGTTCTGTGACGAGGTGATCGTCGTGAACCACGGAGCGATCGTCGCTGCCGGGCCGCCGGCCGAGGTCTTCACCTCGCGCGTGCTCGAAGACGTCTTCGACGTGCAGATCGACCGCATCTTCCACCCTCGAACCGGAGCACTGCGTCTCCTGTTCTCCCGAAACACACAGCCAGGAGCGACACCATGCAACACCGAACATCGTCAGTCAGACTCACCGTCATTGCAGTTGCTCTCATCGCAGCCTCTTCATGCGGAAGCGACCCGAGCGACGTAGGCAGCGTCGCCGACGATGTCGACACGAGCGCCGTGTCGGCGACGGAACCCACCGATTCCGCATTACCGCCGGTGACATCGGACTTCACGTGGCCAGAAGCGAACCCCCCTGCCGACCACTACCCCGTCACGGTGGAGTCATGCGGTGAGCCCGTGACCTTCGATGTGGCGCCGCAGCGCGCTGTCGTGAACGACGACAACATGATCGAGCTGATGTTCGCGCTCGGGCTCACCGAACAGATGGCCGCCTACGCAGCAGCCGGCCCCCGCCTGAGGCTTGCCGTGTTCGAGGACGACTACGCCGCTGTGCCCAGTCTCGGTGGCGACTACTTCACGCTCGAGCCGACGCTCGGTGCTGATCCCGATTTCGTCTTCTCCGGCTGGAACTACGGCTTCGACGCCGACGGCATCAATCCTGACTCACTGGCCGAACTCGGGATCGCGAGCTACGTGCTCGCCGAGTCGTGCCGACGCGTCGATGACACGTTGGCGCCGGCCTCGATCGCGGAGTGGTACGGCGATGTGCGAGCGATCGGTGACATCTTCGGCGTACCGGATCGCGCCGAGGCACTCATCTCGAACTGGGAGGAGCGGCTGGCTCGCGTCGACGACCTGCTTCCTGCCGACACACAGCCCGTCTCAGCGTTCAGCTACGGGTGGGGGCAGGATGCGCCCGGGGGCGGGCTCGGGCTCACCATCGTGCCGGAGCTGTTCCGCCACGCCGGAGCCGTCAGCGTCTTCGAGGATCTTCTCGAGATGTGGGGCACCGTGTCGTGGGAGGCGTTCGTCGAGTCGCAGCCCGAGGTGATCGTGGTCACGGACTACGGCAACGCAGGCGACGGACAGAGCGGGGAACAGAAGATCGAGTTCCTGAAGACCGTCGAAGGTGTCGACACCGTGCCTGCAGTGCAGAACGGCCGGTTCCTCGTGCTGCCGCAAGAGGCGGTCAATCCCGGTATCCGCATCGTCGACGGAGTCGAGGCGCTCGCCGCCTACCTGTATCCCGACGAGTTCACCGACCTCGTCGGCACGTCGGGATTCGGCCTGTCCGAGGTCACCCCGTGAGAGCTGTGGCGATCGACATCGACTGGCGGACTCGCTGGCTGGGCGGATTTTGAGCGCTCGGCATCGAAGGTTCCCCCGTGCGGGGAACCGACTTCGTCTCCCTGCCGACCCTCGACCAGTTGGGCCATGCATCCGACCTGACCCAGCAGCGGCGCGATGCGATCGCAGCGAGCGACGTCGATGTCGACGAGAAGATCGGTGTACCAGCGAATGCGTCGCGAGCACTCGTCGATGCGGTCAAGTCCACTGGTGGCAGGCCGGTGTTCTGTCCGCTCGACGAGTGGCTCCGACCGATGCCACCCGCCGACGTGCGCATCGTGTGGGTGCAGAGTTTCGCCGGTTACGTTCCTGACCTCGGCCCGCTCCGCGATCATCGAGTGTTGGTCGATGCCGGAGATGCCTTCGTGAGCCGGAACGCGCCCGGGGTCGTCGGGCCGAGGATCGCAGATGGCGACCTGCTCGTCGCTCAGCGCGCCGCTGTCGCTGCGGTCGCGATGGGCGTGGTCGGCGCCGCAGGCCTCGACATCTGCGTCGTCGATCCCTCGTCCGCCGTCGTGCCGATGGGGGTCGCGGTCCGCCTGCCTGCCGCCGCCGACGTCACGACGTTCGTTGCCTACCTCGAGGGCGAGCAGACCGGAGCCCAGTGGGCGCCCCGGCGCCGGCCGCTGCATTCACAGGCGCAGTATCAACTCACCGCCGACGAATGCGCCCAGTCGGCGCAGAACCTGTCCCGATTCGTTCACCTCCCCGTTGGACCATCATTCGACGACGAACATGTCGATCACAGTGTGCTCGGCGTCGTCAAGACTGCGGAGTACACCGGATGGCGCTGGATCAACGATCGCGCGCAGGTTGCCTGGTACGAGTCCTGGCTCGTCGAGAAGTACGGCACGGGCCACGACGCATATCGCCCAGCCTGGCCGGTTCTGTAATAGTTCCTATTCCCATATAGGGTGGCGAAAATGGACATCAGTCGTCTCCACCTGTTCCCGATCAAGAGCATCCACCCGACGCCCGCCGCGTTGCTCGGCCCTGGCGCACACGAGATGATCGGCGTCTCCGCCGCCCAACTCGGGATGCGTCGGGTCCTGCTCATGACCACCGGTCTGCGCGGCACCGGCATCGTCGACGAGGTGCGCGGCGTCGTGGAGGCGGCCGGGGTGAGCGTCGAGGTCTTCGACCGAGTGGAGTCGAATCCGAAGGATTACAACGTCATGGACGCACACGTGGCGTACGTCGATGCGCAATGCGACGGCTTCATCTCCCTCGGGGGTGGTTCGAGCCACGACTGCACGAAGGCCACGCGGGTGGTCGCAGCCCACGACGGCCGCACGATCAACGACTTCAAGGGCCAGCTCACGCTCGACAACCCGATCCTGCCGCCGCACATCGCCGTTTCGACGACCGCCGGCACCGGATCGGAGACCAGCTTCGCCTTCGTCATCACCGACACCACGACCGGCCCACACAATCACAAGTTCGCCAGCTTCGCCCACCCGATCGCGCCGTCGATGTGTATCGACGATCCCGTGCTGTTCATGCCGCTGCCCGCCGATCTGACCGCCTACTGCGGGTTCGACGTCTTGGCCCACGCAGCGGGTGCGTACGTATCCATCCTCGACGCGTACCCGTCATGGGGGCCGGCCCTGCAGGCGATCGAGCTCACCTTCAAGTGGCTGCCAACGGCAGTCGGCAACGGCTACGACCCCGTTGCTCGCGAGCAGATGATGTATGCCCAGTACATCGCCGGGCTGGCGTTCAACTCGGCGGGACTCGACATCACCCACTCGATCTCGCACGCCATGTCGGCACGGTTCGACACCCATCACGGCATGGGCAACGGCATCGCGATCACGCGGGCATGGGAGCACAACGTCGCGGCCAACTACACCAAGTTCGCCCGCATGGCAGTGGCAATGGGATTCGACACCCGCGGCCTGACCGATGTAGCCGCGGCAGACCTCGCCATCGCGGGAATCGCGCGTCTCGCCGAGGACGTCGGCATCCCGCAGAGCTTCACCACCCTGCCCGATTACACCAAGAGCAGGATCACCATGAACGGGTTCCCACCGGTCTCGGCGTCCAGCGCCGACGTGGAACAGATCGCCGCCCACGCACTCGGCGACGTCTGCACGATGACGAACCCGAAACTCATGACGCCGGCGTCGATGGCGTCATTGGTGGAGGACTCGCTCGTCGGCACCCGTTCGTGATCGCCGCCGCCGCCGCCGCCGCCACCGCCACCGCCACCAGTGCCGCCACCAGTGCCGCCAGCGCCGGCAGCGCCGGCGTTGCAGCGTCTCTCGGTGGCGATCCGACCCGCGTCGCCGAGCAACTCGCCCGCGTCGGCTATCTCGCCGACGACCAGATCGCCGCGGCCGTTCACCTGGCGATCGGCCTGCGACGGCCGCTGCTGCTCGAGGGGCCGCCCGGAGTCGGTAAGACGTCGCTCGCGCGAGCCGTCGCAGCCGCCAGCGGGCGGCGACTCGTGCGCCTCCAGTGCCATGAAGGCATCGATGCCCAGCAGGCGCTCTACGAGTGGGACTACGGCCGTCAGTTGCTCGCCACGCAGCTACTCGCATCACGCCAGGGACCCGAGCAACAAGCCGACAGCGAGGCGCGCCCATCGGACCCCGAGCACGACGCCACGGCGGCGCTGTTCTCCGAGGAGTTCCTGCTCGAACGTCCCTTGCTCACCGCATTGCGATCCAGCGTGCCAGTGGTCCTGCTCGTCGACGAGCTCGACCGTGCCGACGATGCCTTCGACGCACTGCTGCTGGAGACCCTCGACGAGCGTCAGGTCACGATTCCCGAACTCGGTACCGTCGTGGCGACGTCGGACCCGTGGGTCTTCATCACCTCGAACGAGACCCGAGAACTCGCCGATGCCGTGCGTCGGCGCTGTCTCCGGATCGGTCTGTCCTATCCCGATCCACTCCGCGAGGCCCAGATCATCGAGGCTGCGGTCCCCGGTATCACCGACGAGCTCCGAGCCGCCGTCGTCGACGCGTTGGGTCGCCTGCGACAGATCGGCCTCGAGCAGCCGCCCGGTGTCTCGGAGGGACTCGACTGGGCGCAGGCGCTCCTGCTCCTCACGGCCGGACAACTCGACGCCGACACGATCGACCGCACACTGCTCACGATCATCAAGCGCAGCCGTGATGTCGAGCCGGCCCGGTCCGAGCTCGGCGCGGAGGGCGTCGGACAACGACGGTGATCGACGCTCTGTGCGGCTTCGCTGACCTGTTACGGAGCAATGGCGCCGACGTCGGCTCGGCGGAGCTGATCGATACCGCGCGTGCGCTGGACTCGATCGACCTCGCCGACCGCCATGCGGTCCGCCGGGCGTTGGTGCTCACGATTGCCTGGTCCGCGAGGTGTCCAGAGTTGTTCGGACAGCTGTTCGACGACTTCTTCGATGGGCGAGACCTCGACGTCCTCGACGCCGTCGAACCCGATCCGGCCCGGCTCGACACGGTGACGCTCGACGCCGACACGGTCGACGCCGCCCGAATCCACACCGACGAGTCCGTGGCCGTGAACTCCGACGATCCTGTCGACGGGTCGTCGGCCAACGATCAGCAACCGCCGGCTCCGGCCGCGCCCGCACCGAGCCGAGCGGCGCAAGACGGCCCGGCACAGGTCGCAGGGACCGGCGAGCTGTCCGCCGTCCCACCCCGAGACGACGGGACGTCAGCGGCCACCGACGAGGGGGCGATCATCGTCCTCCCAGCAGCGCCACCAGATGCACCGTTGGAGCTGGCTCGTTCGGCGTTGGCAGCCGCCGTGGAACGTCGGCGTCATGCCGCAGTCACCGCAGGCGTTCGACCCCCACGATCGGGCACCGTGCTCACCGACCCGCTCACGAGCAGCGACCGGGCCCAGCTCGGCCGGATCGTCCACCGCCTCGATCGGAATCTCGACGGCGCCGCCTCGTGGCGACGTGCCCGCAGCACCCACGGAACCATCGACCTGCGACGAACACTCCGTCGCATGGTGACCACCGGGGGCCTGCCGATCGATCTCCGCCATGTCGCCAGACGGCACGACAGCGCCCGTCTCGTCGTGCTCGTCGACCTGAGTATGTCGGTGCGTGGTACGGCGCGGCTCGTCCTGCACCTCGTTCACCGGATGCGCTCGATGATGGGGTCGGTCCACGCGTTCGGTTTCGTCGACTCCTGCGTCCCGATCGATCGGGCGCTGCGGATCGCTCGACCGACCGAGGCGATCGAACACGTACTGGGGTTGGTCGACGTCGATGCGGCCTCCGATCCCGGGGCAGCGCTGCGGCAGTGGTGGATGCAATGGCACCATCTCGTGACACCCTCGACCCACGTGATGATCCTCAGCGACGGTCGTTGCAACGGCCACGACCCGGCCATCGACATCGTCGAGCGGATCGCTCGTCGGAGCGCGTCGACGGTGTGGATCAGTCCCGAACCGCAGGGAGCGTGGACGCTCGGCCGGGGCGAGATGGCACAGTACGCGAGTCACGTCGATCGAGCCGTCAGCGTGCGCTCGCTCGCCGACCTCGAGCTGTTGGTACCGAGCGGGCGCCCCGGAGCCCGGCTCAAGCGAGGAGCCCTGGCGTGACTTCGAGCACGGCGACTTCGCCGCTCATCGCCGCCATGGCGAGGCGTCGACCGTCCGGGGACCATCGCACCTCGACGACCTCGGCATCGAGCGACGCCGACGCCACGGGGTAGTCGGTGAGGAACGGCGACCAGATCCGGACCAGTCCGGATGCGTCGCCGCTGGCGACCAGTCGGTCGGCACTCATCGAGAGCGCAGTGATCGTCGCGTCGTGCCCGATCCCCCGGTCCGGCTCGGCACCTGGCTTTCCCGAGTGGTCCAACCACCACCAGGTGAGCTCGTCGTCAGCCGGTGCCACGACCAAGTCACCGGCCGATGCGATCGCGACTCGGCGCACGGGATCCGGGTAGCCGTCGAGTTCGATGCCACGCTCGGGCCAACGGAGGTCGAGGACGTGGATCGACCCGGCGAGATCGGCCGCAACCAGTCGCCCCGTCGCCGGTGCGTAGTCCAACGCTGCGACGCCGTCGAGCTCGATGCGGATGTCGACACAGCCGAGCGACGCGTCGACCAATGCGAGACCGGTCGTCCCGCCCACCGCCCAGAGCGCTCCGGCGGCGTGCACCAGCGAATGACTGTGTCCGACGCCCGTGGTGACGACGTCTGGACGGGCACCGGAATCTGGGTGTCCGAACACCGAGAGGATGTTGGAACCAGCGACCACGGTGCGGCCACCGGCAGAGTCGACCCGACGTGCGCCTGCCACGAACTGGGTGTCGACGTTCCCCGAGCCGGCGAAGACGACGCCCGTGATCGCATCGACGATGGCGACGCGCCGTTCGCCCAACCAGGCTGCATGCAGCGGATCCGGGGACATCGGCGCCGTCACCTGGCCTGGCTCGTCCACCAGCGAGCGGCCGTCGGCGCCGACGACGAGCAGCCGCCCCTGCGACGACCACGCCATCGAGCGACAGGCGTCGCCGAGCCGTGTCCGCCACTGCTCGACCATGCACGTGACGAGCGGGGCACTCATCGGGCCCGAGTCGCTGCGAACCCGCTGGACAACTCGTCGACATCGAGGCCGTGCCCGACGACGATCACCAGACTGTCGTTGCGACGCGACGTCACCGGGTCGGCCGCCTCCGAATGGCTCATCGCGAACGAACGCACACCGTGGCAGCACACACGTGCCGACGCCGACACCACGGCGAGCGCTCCTTGCATGCGCAGGAGTCGGCGGGCGTGGGTGTCGACGAGCCACGTGAGCCACTCGTCGATCGCGTCCGGGTCGAGCGGAGCCGCCTGACGCAACACGACCGTGTCGGGAACGTCGTCGCGATCGCGTCGCGAGACCGACGGAATCGCAGCGCTCAGGGTCGGCGCACCGTGCCAGGCGTCGAGCCCCATCACGACATCGTCATCGGGCCGGTCATCACCGCGCAAGGACAGCGCCGGCGCACAGACGTGTCCGACCTGGTTGACATCGCGCATGGCCGAGACGAGACGGCCGAAACCGTCGGTGGTGAGCTCGCCAGAACGACCCAGCACGATCACATCCGCAACGGCGAGTGCATCGAGTTCGAGTTCGTTGCCGATCAGGCCGGGAGCAGCGATCCGAGTCGCTGCTGCCACTGCATCGACGGCCATGACCACGCCGTCGAGCCTGACGTGGCGGGCGAGATCGGCATCGGACAGCAACGTGTAGGTCATCGTCGTCAGATCGTCGTTCGGATCTGCGACCAGCAGGAGCCGACGCGGTCGGCGCCTCCGACGAGCGGCGCGCAGCAGGCCGTCGACGAGGTCGAGGCGTATCGCACAACAGGGACACTCCCGGGTGCGGTGGGCGACATCTGGTTCGATCAGAACCGATCCCGGACCGTTCCAGTTGCTGGCCACGACACAGTCGCCGGGGGACTGCAACCGCAGGGCGAGTCGCAGAGCGTCGGGGCCGGCAAAGACCGTGACCGGCACGGGCGGGTGCGTGGACGACACTCTCGCAGTATATAGGAATGAGTCCCATACTTGATAGAGTGACGGTCATGTCACGCCGCTGTCAGCTCACCGGGACCGGACCGACGTTCGGCAACTCCGTGTCGCACTCCCATCGCCGGACCGCTCGACGGTTCAACGCCAACATCCAGGACAAGCGCTACTGGCTCCCCTCGGAGCGCCGGTACATCCGCTTGCGCCTGTCGACGCGAGCGATCAAGACCATCGATCGGCGCGGCATCGAGTCGGTGGTCGTCGAACTCCGGCGCAAGGGAGTGAAGATCTGATGGCCGCCGCGAGCAAGGACCGTCGTCCCATCATCAAGATGCGCAGCACGGCCGGGACGGGCTTCACGTACGTGACCAAGAAGAACAAGGTCAACACCCGTGACCGCATCACCCTGATGAAGTACGACCCTGTCGTACGGCGCCACGTGGAGTTCAAGGAGGAACGATGAAACCCGACATCCATCCCGAGTACCGGACAGTGGTGTTCGAGGACTCCACCGGCGGTCAGCGGTGGGTCTGCCGCTCGACGATCCAGACCGCCCGGACCACCGTGTGGGAGGCCGACGGCGAGGAGTACCCCCACGTGCTGCTCGATGTCTCCATGTACACGCACCCCTTCTACACCGGCACGATGACGCTCGTCGACAGCGCCGGTCGCGTGGAGCGGTTCAACAAGCGTCACGGCCGACGCGTCCGCAACGACAGCTGAACCGCCCGGCCCCCTCCCGGCTGGTGCTCGGAGTGCATACTTCATCAATCAATGATATGTTGAAGTCGTGGTTCGAGCCGACAGCACTCCCGATCGTGACCACGACCATGTCGACCACGACCACGGCCGCATCCGGTCGGCTGGCCGTGACGCCGACACCGTCCGTCGAGCCGCCGAACTGCTGCAGGCCATCGCCGACCCGGCTCGCCTGGGCCTCGTCGAACTGATCTCGCACGGCGAGGTCTGTGTTGCCGAACTGGTCGCAGCGACCGGTGCCAACGAATCGACCGTCTCCCAACGGCTCCGCACGCTGCGCGATCGCCGCGTCGTCACCACGCGTCGCGACGGCAAACACATCTACTACTCCCTCGCCGACGACCACGTTCGAGAACTCGTCGATGCCGTGCTCGATCATGTCGATCACCTGCACGACGACGCACAACATCCCGATCGAACCAAAATGAGCCAGAAAGGCCCCCGATGACCCACACCGACCACGCCCATGTCCACGGCGACGACTGCGGCCACACCGCCATCGCACACGAAGGCCACCGCGACTACGTCCACGACGGCCATCTGCACCACGTCACGGCCGACGGCACCATCGAAGAGCACACAGTCTGTGTGTGCGACGAGCACCCGGAGCTGTGCACCCCCGACCATGCCTGCGGCGAGCACGATGCGACGCACCGACACGCGGCCGACTGCGGCCACGAGACGGTGCCGCACGGAGATCACGTCGACTACCTCGTCGGCGGTCACCTCCACCATCCGCACGGCGAGCACTGCGACCTCCACGGCTTGGTCGCCGTCTGATCGGCGTCGGTCGCTGACCGACCCGCCTCGACCGCACGTCCGGAGGTCGTCAGCCGACGGCTGACGACCTCACGGGTCGAGATGGCACGACAGCTCCCATTCTGGGAGCGGGTCGTCGAACGACGCCCACCCGTGCAAACCCGACTCGAACTCCCCTTCTTCCTGAGGCATCGCGGCGTACCACGAGGCCATCGGCTCGGGTGACACCGACAGTCCCGCCTGACTCCACATCGCCTGCACGTCGGGACGACTGGCGATCCAGAAGAACCCCTTGGACCGCAGCACGCCTTCCCACTCGTCGTCGAGCGCCTCGGCGAGGCGGGTCGGATGGAATCGCCACCGGTGTCGGTAGACGAACGACGCGATGCCGTACTCCTCGGTCTCGGGTGTGTGCTCCCCGTTCAGCTCGCGCACCCACCCGGGCGCCAACGCAGCTTCGTCAGCGTCGAACAGTTGCGTGTCGAACACGAGACCGAGATCGATGTCGCCGCGCTCGGCGATCTCGATCACCGCCCGTGGGTTCAGCATGCGGACGAGACCGGCCACGCGAGCGAGGTCGGCGGCGTCGACGAGGTCGGGCTTGGAGATCACGATCACGTCGGCGAACTCGACCTGATCGACCAGCAGATCGACAACCGTGCGGTCGTCCTCGTCGTCTCGGGCGATGCCCAACTCGGCGAGGTCTTCGAGTACCTCGAAGTGGTCGAGGAAGCGGGAGGCGTCGACCACCGTGAGCATCGTGTCGAGCCGTGCGGTCTGCTCGAGACTCGTACCGAACTCGTCGGCGAAGAGGAACGTGGCGGCCACCGGCATGGGTTCGCTGATCCCGGTCGACTCGATCAGGAGGTAGTCGACACGGCCCTCCTCGGCGAGTCGTGCCACCTCGATCAACAGATCTACGCGCAGCGTGCAGCAGATGCACCCGTTTGACATCTCCACGTGGCGTTCCTCAGTGCGGTCGAGCGACGCTCCAGCCACCACGAGCGCCGCGTCGATGTTCACCTCGCTCATGTCGTTCACGATCACGGCCACCCGCCGACCGTCGCGGTTGGTGAGCACCCGGTTGAGCAGCGTGGTCTTTCCCGCCCCGAGGAAACCGGACAGCACGGTGACGGGGAGCCGACCGTCGACGATCGGACGGTGGAGCGACATCGGATTCTTTTTGGGAGCGTCAGGGGCCGCCAGTGTAATGAGAATGAGTATCATACGAGGATGACGATCAACGTTCCTCCGCCCCCATGCACGACGACCTGATCACCGAGCGGCTCATCGATTGCTTCGGTGCAGTCACGCACGAGCTGCGCTTGGAGTACGACGGAACCGTCACCGTCCACTTCACGCATGGTGGTCACACGGTTCGCATCGATCCCGCTCGAAGGATGGTGCTGACTCCCGGAGTGACGGTCCCTGAACAGATCCTGGACCACGCGTCGCACATGCGAGTGGGCTGACCGACCGGGACGAGCGGGAGAGATGAGCCAGGAGGTCGCTGACACCCCGGGCATCGAAGAGTGGTCGGGTAGCATCGGCGTCCAGATGGCTGCCACCACCGAACTCGACCGTGCGGTCAACGAACGTCTGGCCAAACACGATCTCCGCTACACCACTGGACGACGCCAAATCGTGGACGGTCTGCGGAACGCCGGCGGCCCGGTGACCCTGCCGGAGCTCCTCCAGATCCAGTCCGACCTCGCGCAGAGCTCGGCCTACCGGAACCTCTCGCTGATGGAGGACGCCGGGGTGGTGCGACGCCTCGTGCATCGTGGCGACCACGCGCATTACGAGCTCGCCGAGGAGCTCACCGAGCACCACCACCACCTGATCTGTGAGTCGTGTGGCCTCGTGCTCGACGTCACGCTCACCGCCGCCACCGAACGCAACCTCGACAAAGCGTTCGACAGCGTCGCTGAAGCTCGGGGCTTCGTGCCGCGTCACCATGTGATCGACGTGTACGGCCACTGCGAGCGCTGCGCCGCCTGACACCGCCCGGCAGGGAGCGCGTCAGTCACTGCGAGGGCGGAGCATTCGAGACACCCGAGACCAGGGCGATGAGCGAACCACGCAGATCTGGTGTGTTAGCTCATCGCTCGGTTGGTTCGACGGCGATGGTGCGTCGCCTCAGGGGTGGTCGTGGTGGAGGTGCTCGTGATCCTCGGGGTGGACCCCGTCGTCGACCGCGTAGGTGTGACCGCCGAGGTCGAGCACGCGTGCGCCATAGGCGCTGCGAAGGCACTCGGGTCGCAACGCCTCCTCCGGCGTTCCGGCAGCAACGACGTGCCCCTTGAGGAGTACGACGAAGTCGGCCCGGCGAGCGTCGTCGAGGTCGTGGGTGGCGACGAGGACGAAGCGTGCCGCGGCGCGCTCCTCTTCGATCACCGCCCGAATTCGCTCGGCCGACACCATGTCGAGACCGGCCAACGGCTCGTCGAGCAGGAGGACATCTGCCTCCTGGGCCAGGCCCTGCGCCACGAACACCCGCTGTCGCTGACCGCCCGACATCTCGGCGAGATGTCGGCGGCCGAGATCCGACACCTCGAGCCGATCGGTCGCGCAACGGACCGCGGCGCGGTCGATCGCTCGCATCGGACGGAACGGCCCGAGCGTCGCAGCGCGGGCAAGACCCACGACTTCATCCGCCGTCACCAGCAGGTGTTCGGACGCGTGCTGGGCTTGTAGGACGTAGGCGATCTCGCGACGCATCTGCGCGGGTGAGCCTCCTGCAACAGTGACCGAGCCGCCACCGGGCGAGAGCAGGCCGGCGATCACGTGGAGCAGGGTGGACTTGCCGGATCCATTGGAGCCGACCACCGCAGTGACGCCTCGCGGAATGTCGAGCGAGTCGACGGTGAGCACCGTTGCGCGGCCTCGCTCGGCCGCGACGTTTCGCAAGCTGATCACGTCGGCGTCGCGGCCGTTCGAGGTCGGCGAGGTTGTCAAGTACGCATCGATTCCCATATCATAATCCTATGAGAAAGATTCTCACTCTAAGTCGAGTGGCTGCCATCTGTTCGCTGGGTGTTCTTGCCGTTGCCTGCGGGTCCGACGACACCACGTCCGACAACACCAGCGCAACCCCCTCCGAAACCACCGTGGAAATCGTCACGGCCGACACTGCCGGCACGACGGGCCCGACCGATACGAGTTCGAACGACGAGCTTCCGACGATCGTGGTCACCACGAACATCCTCGGCGACATCGTCACACAGACCGTCGGCGACCTGGCCGAGGTCGAGGTCATCATGCCGGCCGGTGCTGACCCGCACGACTTCGCACCTTCGGCTCGCCAGGCCGAATCGATGGAGAACGCCGACCTGCTCGTGACCAATGGAGCCGGGTTCGAGGAAGGAATGCTCGTGATCCTCGAGCAGGTCGAATCGTCCGGCACGCCCGTGTTCAGCTTCGCCGAACAAATCGAGCTGATCGAGTTCTTCGGCGAGGAGCATTCCGACGACGAGCATTCCGACGACGAGCATTCCGACGAGGAGCATTCCGACGAGGAGCATTCCGACGAGGAGCCAAAGCCGTCGGGTACCGACGACGCGGACCACTCCAGCGAGGAGCACAGCGGTGGCGACCCCCACATCTGGAACGATCCGTCCCGCATGATCACCGCCGTCGAGGCGTTCGGTGTCGAGTTCGCGTCGCTCGACGGTGTCGATGCCGCCGCCGTCGAAGCCCAGGTGCAGTCCTACGTCGACAAACTCATCGCCCTCGACGCCGAGATGGAGAACACGCTCTCGACCATTCCGGCCGAACAGCGTGTCCTCGTCACCAATCACGAGGTGTTCGGCTACTTCGCCGACCGTTTCTCCTTCGAGGTCGTCGGCGCGGTCATCCCGTCGTCGACCACGAACGCCGAATCTTCGACCGCCGAGGTCGAAGCACTGGTCGATCTCATCGAGCAGGAACAGATCCCGGCGATCTTCGCCGACACCAGCTCCCCCACCCGCCTCGCCGAAGCGATCGCATCGTCGGCCAGCGGCGAAGTTCGGGTCGTGGCGCTGTACAGCGAGAGCCTCGGTGAGCCCGGATCCGGCGCCGACACTTACCTCACCATGATGGCAACCAATGCGACGCTGATCGCCGATTCGCTCACCCCGGCCTGAGCGGGCTGTAACACTCGCGTCTCGTGTGGAACTTCTTCGCTGACGCGTTTGCGTCCGACATCACCAGGCGCGCCCTCGTCGGCGGTCTGATCGCTGCCACCACCACCTCGCTGATCGGAACCTGGGTGGTGTTGCGCGGGCTCGCCTTCTTCGGCGACGCGATGGCGCACGGCGTGTTGCCCGGGATCGCGCTGGCCGTGATCTGGGGATTCGATCTCACACTCGGGGCCATGGCCAGTGCAATCGTGATGGTGTTCGGCATCAACCTCGTTCACCGGACCACCCGACTCGGCGACGACACAGGGATCGGGCTGCTGTTCGTCGGCATGCTCGCGCTCGGCGTCGTGATCATCAGCCGTGCCGACACCTTCGCCGGCGACCTCACGGCATTCCTGTTCGGCGACGTGCTCGGTGTCCGCGATTCCGAGATGCGACTCGGCCTCGCCGCGCTCGCCGTCACCGTCGTCGGGCTCGTGCTCGGCCACCGGTCGTTCCTCGCTCTCTCGGTCAACCGCGACAAGGCCAAGACCCTGGGCCTGCGACCCGGTATCGCGCACTTCGTGATGCTGGCGCTCTTGGCGCTGTCTGTCGTGGCCAGCTTCCGCGTCGTGGGGACGTTGCTGGTCTTCGGGTTGTTGGTGGCGCCGCCAGCCACTGCGGTGTTGCTCGTACGGCGCATCCCCGTCGCCATGGTCCTCGCCGTTGCGTTCGGGTGGCTCTCGGTCGTGCTCGGTCTCGCGATCAGTTATCACGCCGACACCGCTGCCTCGGCCACGATGGCCGGCGTCGCCGTGGCCCAGTTCTTCGTCGTGCTGATCGCGATCGAGCTGGGAGCCTCGTTCAACCGTCGACGCCGCATCGCCACGCCCTGACCGCGCCCACCGATCCGCATCGGTGCCTCGAGGTGCTCAAGAGGTCCTCGACGCGTCGGACATATGGTCGCAGATCGTCAGCTCGCGTTCTCGTATCGGCGTCAGCTCGCGGTAACTGGGCTCGTCCAGTCGGCACGGCGGCTCGTGGCCGAGGACACACAGCCTCGCAACTCGAGTACAGCGCCAGCACAGAGGGCCACCACCGGCCGAAACATCATGTCCCTGGTCGAACGTCGTCGACGATGTTCGACGATCGGTGCAACGAGAGATCAATGCCTCGGCAACGCTCGTCGTCCGTGGTCAACGCCGAGCCTTCGTGTGCGGATGAGTCGTGCCGAGCCCCAGGCGACAGTCCGAGGAACCTCCCCGAGACGGTTCTGATTCCACCCGCGAATCGATCGAGTTCGTCCTCTCTGTGCGTGTTCGACATGCCCGGTTGACGGGTACGGCAACGTCATGATCATCTTTGGACTCATCTTGCTCCTGCTCGGCTTCTTTCTCGCAGTCCCGCTGCTGTGGACGCCCCTGTGTGTCAGGCTGGTGTGAGACACCTGCGGTAATCCAAGATCCCCCTCAGGGCGAGAACCAGGAACCACCACACTGATGACTATGACCTCTTCCTCTTTGCTTGATCGCGCCCATGATGGTGCGGTGAGCGAGCCTGACCAAGGCGACCCGGCACCCAAGCCGCAGCGTCGAACCTTCACCATCAAGTACAAGAATCGGATCGTTGACGAGTACGACGCCTTGCCCAAGGGCGGCTCTGAGCGTGGTGCGTTGTTGCGCCGCGAAGCGTTGTATTCGTCGCACGTTTCGGAGTGGC
>Ga0209491_10001358_pt1 | contig 48203 bp, 35 predicted proteins | sample BON02_FD_187213 | JGI IMG/M metagenome (GOLD analysis project Ga0209491, IMG submission 187213) | Freshwater microbial communities from Lake Bonney liftoff mats and glacier meltwater in Antarctica - BON-02 (SPAdes) (version 2) | ecosystem: Environmental > Aquatic > Freshwater > Ice > Glacier...
TTTCAGCAACACCTTCGGAGTTGGGACCATTCAACCGGCTCCCCCAATCTTTTGTTGAGAACTCCACAAGAAAGATATCAAATTCCAGGCTTCATCCCCCTCAAACCCACCCACTCGTCCACCCTCTTTGTGTCTCAATCTCATCTCCTCCAGCAAGCTGAGCAACCGAGGCGCTGAACAGCGGCCGCAAATAATAAAGTTCGAGACAACTTGCGTCAACTGCGCCAGTAATGGCCTTCTTCTTCGCCCCCCTCCATGCCATGCTGCCTGCACCGACACAACCCCATCCCTCATTTCGTTTAGTATCGCTGCCCTCTTTCTCTACTTTCGTTCATTCATACATCTTGGCTAACTCTTCGTTGGAAAAAATCATGCTTCCCTATTACATTCTATTCTGGGTAGGATGAGCAGCCAGCGCAGCGCTAGGCCTCCAAGCTCCTCCCAACAAGCGTCAAAAGAGCGAGGGTGCATGCCTCTTCTTTCAGGAAGAGAAGGAGGTGGTAATCCAGCCCACCACTGCCACTTCTTGGGGCCCGCCGTGCAAGGGTTTGTCGATTTGAGGAGTGCGGACTAGGTGGTGAGAGGCTCGTGCATTCTAGCATTAGGCAGCGTTAACGCAATAAGGGAATAAATATGGTGTGGGGATAGAGAGGCACTTTCTTCTATTTCGGTGGAGGACGAAGGAGTGTAAATGCGAGTAAATAGAGACGGTTGAAAGCAGTGGAGACCGCATATGGCTGGCTTTGGCAGGGGCATGCATCAATGTCTAAAAAAGTTGCCCGCGTGGCCTGATGCTGGTTTCCCTTCCTTGGTACCGGCCGGGACATTTTCTCCCCCAATCCCAACTAAAAAGCACAAAAGTAAAGCAACTCATGCACGCTTAATGTCATCCAAGCGCCGCCCCAGCTTTCGGTGGCATTTGGCACGGGTCGAGGCTGGAACCTGAATACTTTATCAACTCATTGCTTTTGCTTTGATCTATTCCTGTCTTTACATTCGCCTGCATGAGGAACCGCCACCGCCCCCTCGGCCCCCCCCAATAAGGCCCGCGCGACGCAAGGCCGCCAGATAGTCTTCGTACGAGCAGAATAAAGGATTGATGTGTCGAGGCGCATCCCGTGTCGGTCGCTTGCCGCTGCGGCTGCGCTTACTCCCTCCCCTGCCCTCCTCCCCACCCCTGTGCTTCTTCTTGCCTTCATTATTACTGTTCTCGTCGTCTGAGGGTTTGCTGGGCTCCTCGTGCACGGGCGGCGGCGTCGGAGGAGGGGGCAAATCCTCGTCGTCATCAAAGTCGAGCTCGTCGTGGTCGTCGTGCGTGTCCATTGGCGTGGTAAAAGTCTAGGGCTGTGGATGATGGGAAGGAAGGGGAGGAGCGAGGCCGGTGGTGAGATGGGTCGTTGGAGCTGACGCGCGGAGAGGCGGGGCGTGGTTCCAGGCAGCTTTTCGAGCTTAAAGCGCCCTTTAGCTTACTGTGCGTGTGTGTGAAGGGAGAGGGGAGGGTGGGGGAAGCAAGCAACGCGTAAGGAGGGAGGAGGGGGGTCAGCGATTTGAGGAAATGATCGGAGGAGGCTCAAAAAAAGCACATGCACTCTTTTGGAACCACACCTTTTCTTACGCTTATACACAACACACATTGCACCAAAACACACAGGTTGGGCTTCCACCCACCCACGGAAGCGATGCGGGCGACCTGAGGCTCTTTTCGGGGTGTCTGGGACTGATTTGTCTGCGGCATCTTGCCTCTCGATCTCGAAGCAAGCAGAAGAACGAGTCAACAGCGCCTGCAAATAATGGTCCCGCGCGGTGTCCTTGCCCTTTTGGGGCTGGTGGTGGCGTGCAGCCACATGACAAGCCCTGCCATGGCCTTTGTGTCCCTTGCGGCCCGAGGGCCGGCGTCCCCAAGCCTGGTGGGCAGATGGCACGGCAGAGCATCAGCAGCTGGTGCCAGCAAGGCACCCGTGGTGCGAAGGGGCCTCCCCGCTTTGTACGTGCACCAGGGCAGTGAACCACCCCCACCCGCAGTCGTGGAGGAGACCAGCGCCATTATGGATATCCCGACGGCTTTGATCCAAAACAACTTCCCCACCCCGAACACGGTAAGTAGTGCACGTGTCACGCTGTCAGGCCGTAGGAGGAGGAGGAGGAGGAGGTAATAACGCCCCGCCCCATCCTGATCTCTTTCCTGAGTGTACCCCTCCATGCTGACCAACATACACGCATACACACACACACATGTCTAATACAGAACTCGAGCCTCATCACGGCTGCCAGGCGATTTTTGGAAGGCGAACCCATAGACAAGGAAATTCTGAAAAAATGGCTCAATCTGGTGCTTCTGGTCGCAGCGGGCGTCTATGGCACATCCCTCCTCGTCACGGTCGACATGGACAACTGGCGGGGGTGGACGCTGCAGGAAATCATGCTCCGCATTCCTTGTAAGTCCTGAAAGGAATTCGTTGGTGGTGGTGGGCTTGCATTGGCCCCGTTGATATTTTCCAAACAAATACCACCCTCTCCACACACACTGACACGCTTGTAATTCTACAGAGGCAGGCTCCACGAATGATTTATCTCAAAGCTCCTGTCTTGTTTAAATTTCTCCCGGATTTATCTCGAAATTCCTATCGCTCACTCACGCCCTGTCCTCTCTTCTTCCCACCCGAACATAACACAGACGACAACTGGCAAGAGTACGAGGGCGGCCTGAGCACGCACCCCATCCTGGTCAAAACGGCCATCAACGTGGTGATTTACATCATCGGTGACTGGATGTCACAAGTCGGGTGGGGCCGCACCAAGAACTTGCTGGACTTTGATCTGGCGCGCACGGCCCGCAATGGCCTTATTGGCGCCATGTTCGGCCCACTGGTTCATTATTATTATGACTTTTCAGATTGGATTTTGCCAATGGATGTACCTATTAATAGGGTGTACAAGCTTTTGATGGATCAGTCCATTTATTTCTTTGTCAAGTGCAGCGCTTATATTGCCTTGGTGGGCCTCATGCGTGGGGATCCGCCTCAGGAAGTGGTGCAGGACGTGAAGGAACGCATCTGGCCTGTCGTCTTCCGCGGGTGGCGCTTCTGGCCGTTGGCGCACATTGTGACCTACGGCTTTATTCCTCCCCGTCATCGTGTCCTGTGGGTCAATATGCTGGACTTGCTGTGGTCCTCCATCCTTGCCCAGCTCGCGTCCAAGGAAGGGGGGGAGGAGATTGCTGCTGCTGCTGCTGCTGCTGCTGCGACGGCGGCGGTTGAGACCTCTGGGGCTGCTCCCAATGTACTCGAAGCCAGCCAGGGTTCTCCGCCCGCTTCGTCCTCGTCGCCCTCGCCGGTGATGGTCCCAACTGCGTTGGTCATGGCGTCCTCTGCCGAGGAGAAGCGTGCCGAAGAGGAGGATGCGGCAGGGCGGGCAGCGGTAGCAGCAGCAGCGGTTGCAGCTGCAGCAGGAGGAGGGTTCATGCCTTCGTTGCTGCCAGTCAATGAAGACGAGCTATCCGCGGGTCCGGGCATTGGCTTGTTGCATCCTCTTGACGGGAAGGTAGGGGAAGAGAAGGGTGAGGATTTGTTGGCACCGTTGGGAAGAAAGGAGAGTGGCAGCAGCCAGCAGCAGCAGTACGCTGGACAAGGAGCTGGCAGGGTAGTGAAACGAGAGCAAGAGAGTTGAAAGGCAGGGAAATTGGATAGATCAGGAAGGTGCCAAGGCGAACAGGGTCCAGGAAGACCGCCCCATTGTATCATGTCCCCTTAACCGCATTTTTTAGTTGTTTTCTTATATTTTCCCCCTTGTACATTTCCCCGTTAGCCCGTCAGTCAAGTAGTCAGATTGCTAGGTCAGTAGGAGGTCTGAGAGAAAAGGAAAGAGATAACGATGCAGTAACCAGCAGAGCAGAGAAGGAGAGAAAACAGAGAAGGAGGAAAGGACGGAGGGAGCGAGAGAAAGAGGGAACGAGGGAGTGCGTGAAAAGAGCAAAAAAGACAGCAGGCTGCTGTCCTTGATGTCCCCACACGTTTACACATGAAAAGTTTGTGCCTTTCTCGGCCTAAATTGTCCACTTTAAATAAATGTCAAACGCAAGATAAACACAACAATCGATCCTTCTCGCTTCTTGCTTACCTAGAGTCTACTCTCTATTTGCTTTGGTTGCTCGACAGTTTCCTTCGCTCCCCACCCTACTTTCTTCTTCTCGCTCTACCGCCGTCGGTGCTGGTCTTGGCGTTGCTGCTGCTGCTGCTGCTGCTGCTGCTGCTGCTGCTGCTGTTTCTGCTGCTGGTTGGGCGGCGGGTTGTAAGCCGACGGTCCCAAGAGAGAAGACATAGACATGGAGGGTGGACCTTGTGCTGGAGGTGGTGCCCAGCCTCCCCCTGCGTTCCCCAGAAGCAGACTCGCCAGCAACTGAGCCGTGGGCTGGGGCTGTTGTTGGTATTGGGGAGGCGCGAGATGAGAAGGCTGTTGTTGCTGGTGCTGCTGCTGGTGTTGCTGGTGCTGCGACCGCTGTTGCAAGTGCGCGGTGGCGGCCGTGATGAGGTGCGGTTGGGCGAGCAGAGCCTCTAGCATATTAGGCGTGCCGCTCTGCCCCACGCCCCGCAGCAAACTGTCCAGCGGGTTGACGCTAGGCGCCGGTGCGGCCGATAACAAGCCTCCCATGGCGGGCGCTTGGTAGCATTGCTGCTGCTGCTCCTGCTGCTGCTGCTGCTGCGGTGGTGGTGGAGCGGGCGCGGGAGGCGTTGCCACTTGCGCGAGCTTTTGCGTCTTCTCCACCGCGGCCCCCACCACCCAGGGAATGACCTCCAACATGGCCATGCGACCGGCATTGGCCGCGGGCTGGGAGACAACTTGGTAGTCCTCTTGGGGCGTGGTGGGGATCTCGGCTTCGTGCAAATAGCGGCGTTCGATCGATAAGCGCGTCCTGCTGTTTTGAACCACGACTTCCGACGATTCCACCTCCGGCAAGGGGTTGGCCTGGGCCAAGCGCGGAGGGAAACGCCAGGCAATCGCCGTTACTTGGGGGAGGCAACGAGTTCGACCTCCCCTGCTGCTGCTGCTGCTGCTGCTGCTGCTGCCACCACCGCCCCCAGACATGCCCCCCTTCTTCCGCAGAGCGTCTCGTTCGTTCAAATGCTCGCGCTTGGCCAGCTCCGTCCAGCTACCCCCCATGGGGTGGGGGTGCTCTTCGCCCTCGTCGTCCATGTTCTCGAACGCCTGCTTCTCAAAGATAAAGACCTCCCGCAGCTTGCCTTCCCCGTGCTGGTCCCTCCACCGCACGCCATTCTTCTTGGGCTTCTTCTGGAGGGGGGGCAATGTGAATGTTGCTGCCCGTGGTGGTAGTACAACTGCTGTTGCTGCTGGTACTGTCCCTCCTCCTCCTCCTCCTCCTCCTCCTCCTCCTCCTCCTGCGCTCGTACTGGTACTGGTGCTACCACTCTGACAAGCAGGAGGGATGGCAAAGCTTTCCTCTCCACTCTCCCTTGACGAGGGCGAGGGGGTCATCGGGCTGTCAGCCACCACCTGAATCCCCCCCCCCTGTCCCCGCTTCCGCAAGTCAATCCGCTTGGCCTTGGCAGCAGCAGCGGCTTCCGCCTCTTCCGTCGTCACTTGCCGGGGACGCTTGACCGACAATGCCTCTGTCATCGGCTGTTGTGCGACCGCCTTGCTGGGTTTGCTGCTTGCCGTTGCCCCCAATGCTCCCGTTGTCCCCGCTGGCCGTGCCGCTGCTGCTGCTGCGGCTGCTGTAGTCGCAGCCGCGGCTGCAGCAGCGGCAGCCGCTGCCTGTTCTTGACGTCGCTTATGCTGGCTGCTATTCGCAAATTCCGCCCACTTGTCCGTCACCAACAGGGCCAACTTGGACACGACGGCATTCGCGGCCTGCCCTCCTCCCCCAACCACAGGCGCCTCCCCCTTCCCCGTCGGGACGGCCGGGGTCTGGAGGGTGGTGAGGAAGCGAGCCATGTTGGCGTCCTTGACAGCTTCCAAATCGACCGGCAGAAGAAACAACGCCTTGAGCGTGCCTTCCAAAAGCTCCTTTGCTGCAGTAACAACTTTGTTTTCTTCTTTCCCTTTCCTTTCCCCTCCTCCCTCAGACTGTTGTTGTTTGAAGCACTCGGTCATAACGAGCTTCAGCGCCTCCAATCCTCCCCATCGTACCACCTTTTCCAGCACCAGCCCGCATTTCCGCTTCTTTTTCAAGACCAAACCCGTCCGACGCAGAACGAGGATCAACATGGCCTGCTCCTTCCATGCATGCCGCACCGCCGCCTTGATCAAGAGCTGCAAGAAGGGTTGCACCACACTGGACGAGTCCTTCAGGCAGCCTTCCTTGTCCAGGTACGAGAGCAGGGCCGTATTGCAGACTTCTTGTCGCCGCGTCTCTTCCTGCTTTACTAGTTGTGACTGCAGCTGGTGGAAGCGGTATTCCTTGCTCGTAGGCACCGGCAGGCGGGACGGGTCCAGGTGGTGTTGCGTGCTCAAGAGACGGTGGTAAGCGGCCGTTTGGGCCTGAAACACCTTGAAGTGGCCCTGCGCAAGCTTGGTTTCCGCCGCCATGGTGCCAGCTTGGCCTGCCCAGGGCCTCTCCTCCTCGCCGTGATGATGGCCTCCTGCCTCTCCTCTCTCTCTCCCCTCCCTCCCTTGTGGAAAGCGCTGCTCCTCCCCCCGCGGGCGACCAAGCTCCTGCCCCTCCTTGCTCAGCTACTGCCTTACCTGTATGGGTGGCATGTAAAGTGCTGCCTTACCTGTGTGGGTGGCATGTAAAGTGTAGTGGTCAGTGGTCGGATGCGTAAAATGTGGTTGTGATTGGGGGACAAGCAGGCAAGAAAACGTGAAGAAGCGGTGCCCGCCACATTCTTCACGCTTGCAGCACGCAAATTGCACATGACTTGAGTTGGTTTTAACCAACGCCCTTGTGCCAACACTCACCCCCACCACCACCATCACAACCATCTTGGCAATTTATGCCGCGCATTGCCTGCGGTGGGCTTTTCTTACACTCAATCGAACGCCCCGACCCCACACTCCCCCCTACACAGCCTCCGCATCGTCATCACACATTCAAGCACCCGGCCGCGAATGACCTCGACAAGACCTTATTCATCCTGAGTCGCACCAGCAGCAACGCCCCATCACGCGCATCTGCTTCGGTAGGCCCCCGTTCGCTCCTTATGACGGCCTCAATACCGAGGCCACGGCGGTCGTTGCCGCCGCCGTGTTTGCTGTGGGTACTGCTCCTTGGGTGGGCGGCACTCGGCTGTCACGGCTTTCGACCACCTTTTGGAAGACCACAGCAGCATGTAAGCAAGAAGAATCTCCTTGTCTCCTCCTCCCGAACCAGCCTCCGGCCCCTCTGTTCAATAGACGAAAAGGCCAGCGGTAGCTTTGTGGGGGAGAGACCAAGGGCACGCGGCAGCAGCGGCACTTTGAGGTTGAAGGAACTGCTGCAGCGGCGGCTCCTTTTTGTGGTGGAGACAGTGGGAGACATTGATCGTGCGGCCCTCTTTTTGACGCGGCGCGACTTGGTGGGAGACGGCGTGGAGCTCTTTCCGGCCGTGGCCTTTCCCCCGAGCGAGGAGAATTGGATGCTCAGTCAGGTGGCTGCAGTGCAGCCGAAGAAGAGAGCAAGCAGGAACGGGAACGGCAGCACCCCGCCCACCTTTTTCTTGCCAAGTGGGGAGCTGGCGGTGCGTATCAGTTACGGCTCCCAGTTGGTGGCGGTGCTGGTGGTGGACGACGAGGAGCGACGCAAGACCCGGAGAAGACAGCAAGACGACGCGGTCTCAGGCGAGGCGGAATTGAAGCTCTCCGCGGCCCGCATGGGTCGAATTGAAGAAGTTGCCACGCGCGTCTTTGGCACAGCCCTGAAGGACACGTTGGTGAGTGACCAGCAAGCCCTCGCGGCCGAGTCCGCCTCCTCCTCCGCCTTGATAAGAACCGAGGTTCTGCCCTTCATCGGCGCCGTGCCTGAAGAGGCCGAGCGGCCCCCACCAGGCAGTCCCGAAGCCATCGCCGCCGCCTACCAGCGCGAGCTTGCACGCACGGAAGAAGCAGCAGCAGCAGCAGCCGCCGTTGCCAAGGCGACCGTGAATGCCAACGCCTCCTCGTCCTCCATCCTCTCCTCGGACGTGACCATCTCCGTGGGCGGCGCCACCAACATCACCTTTGACCTGCACCTGCTCGAGGACTTCAAGCACATCTTCGACGACATCCAGCTAAGCGGCATCAGCCTGCAGAACAACACCAACCTCTTCATCCTCCAGGTCGCTGCCCCTGTGGTCGCCGCCCTGGCCCTCGAGCCCCTCATCTCCCTCGTCGACACCTACTACATCGGCCACTTCCTGGGCTCCGTCTCCCTCTCCGCCTACGGCATCTCCGAGCGTGTCTTCGTTTTCAGCCTCTACATCCTTAATTTCCTAGCCACCTCCACCACCCCCATCGTCGCCAATCTCCGTGCCCAAGGCGAAGACGAAGCCGCCCGGGAGCTCGTCGGGCGCCTGCTCTTCTTCGCGGGCATGCTCGGCCTCGCCCTCATCCCCATCCTCCAAACCCTCGCCTACCCCTTGGTTAACCTCCTGGGGGCCCGCCCCGAGAACTACGCCGAGGCTGTCGAGTACTTCCAAGTCCGAAGCTGGGGCACACCTGCCCTCATGCTCGCGGCCGTCTCCAATGGGGCTTTGCGTGGGTACCTGGACACGTCCACCCCCCTTATCATCGCCGCCATTGCCTTCGTCGTCGATTATTCCGTCAATCCCGAATTGGTCTACCCCGCCGATCCCAAAGGCCTGGGCGCCGCGGGGGCCTCCACGGTCATTGCCGAGTGGGTGTCCGCGGGTTTGTTTCTGACCAAATTTCTGACCATGAAACCGCCCATCCTCCCCGTCTTTGACCTCTTTCCCCCCTGGGCCGAGATGGCCCCGGTGGTGCAGGCCTCGGCACAGATTTTCACTCGAACTGTCTTGCTTCAAGCCCTCCTCGCCACCTCCTGTATTGCCGCTGCCCGCATCGGCCCCTTGGACATTGCTGCGCACCAAGTCGCCCTCCAGTTGTGGATCCCGCCTTCCTTCTTGACCGAGGCATTCTCGATCGCCGCGCAGGGGCTGGTGGCCGACGCGTTGGGTCGCGGGGACCGGCTGCGGGGGCGGGAGCTGAGCCAGTTGTTAATTAAGTGGGGTGTGGCATTGGGTGGGGTGTTGGCCGTCTTCTATGCGACGGCCCAGATCTTGCAGCCGGACGTGTTGCCCCGCTTCTTTACGGAAGATCAGGGTATCTTGGACAAGGTCCACCCGATTGTGTGGCTGATTGCCATCATGCAGCCCATCAACGGCTTGGTGAACGTGGGCGGCGGCGTGCTGCAAGGCGCGCAGGACTTTACCTACCAGGTGTTGACCATGGGGTTGAGCGCGCTGTTTGCAGGGTCACTCTTCTTCCTGTTGCGGGACGAGGGCTTGACGGCCGTGTGGGAGACGCTGCTCGCCTTTCAAGTGATGCGGGCCATTCTGTTTACCTATCGATTCGTGGAGCCACAGGGTCCACTGAGTCTAGCACAGGAGCCAGGGGCGGCCAAGGGAGTATTGGCAGGCTCCATGTTTAGGGCGTGGGGTCACGACAAGAACGTACCCAAGAAGAACAAGAAGAGCAAGAAGAAGAAGCGGTATTGGTTCAACGACTTGTAAAGGAAAGGGGGGGAAAAGAAAGGTAAAAGGCGGAGAGTGGAAGGACGGAACAAAAAGGGTGTAACATTTGGTGGGGGGAAGTGAACAATTATCGAATGGGCAACAAAAATGTGTAACATAAAATGATGGCCAAAGAAAAAGAAACAATAGACAGGAAGAAAGATAAGGAGAGGAGAGGTATGTGGACGGCTTTCGCTTTGATGTGACAGGGTTTTGGTAAGTAAATTAAAAAAATGGGTGCCTGGTGATTTAACCTCCCCACCCCCTGGAAACGAAAACGCAGAAAGGGAGGGAAAGCAAATCACGATACTTTTTCTTCCTTGCTTCCTTGCTTCTTTTCTGCGCTTTGTAGTGCCGATGCGGCTAACAAACCACGCGCACGCGCTATTCCCTGTCTCGTCGACGCTGATGCGTGCACGTCCTTGGCTGTGTAGGGTGCCTCTGTGCCAATCACTCGCCCGAATTGAGTTGGCGAGCGCCAAAATCGCTCAAGGTTGCCTTCCCCCGCTTTCTTTCTGCGGTGGTCGCGTCCTTGCCCTTTTGCGGCTTGTCGCTTTATTCCAAGCCACCTGCCGCCCGCCTTGTCTCCCCCGCGGCAGCAGTGGCTTTGCTCTGTGGCCGCTGTGCTGTGTGCGTGGACGAGGTTTGTCGTGTGGTCTGAGGGAAAGCAGGCACGCTTGGACAGCGTTGTGGTCTGTACAGAAAAGGAAAAAGGCGCCGCCGTCTCTCTTACTAGCACACGCAAACCACACACCCACACCACACACACGCACAGGTGGCAGAGCTCTTCGCCTTGTTGAATGATGGGAATGCTTGCCATTTGCGTGGCCTGGGCTTGGTCCTTGTGTCTTGGTCCGCCCTGGCCTGCCTCGTCCCACCCTTCCCTCCCGCCCAACCTCTCCTTGCGGCGTAGAAAACCCAGTGAGACAAAGCCGCGCCCACCTCTGACCGCTCACGCCCACACAAAGCACACATATAACGCACATACAGACGAGGCGGAGCGATATCCTCCGCTATCTGTACCGGGGGTTGGGAGCCCTCTCTCCTGCTTCCCGCTTCCGCGCGGCCGAGGAAGAGCCCTGCCGCCTGTCGTCTCCCCTCTTCGCGAGCGCATCCAGGAATCACACACATACACAACGCGCACGCGCACTCAACCGCAGGCGCACTCAGCCGCCGTTCGAGGCTCTTTGACAGGCTTGCAAGTCTCGCCTTGCCCGCGGTCCCTTCGAGTTCCTCTTTATAGCATCTCACTCACTCCTATCCCCCGCCCTCTACCCCTACCCACAGACCTACAGACCCTTTTAGCTTTAGCCATGTACGTCAAGAAGCGCGACGGCCGCCTGGAGGCGGTGCAGTTCGACAAGATCACGGCCCGTATCAAGAAGCTGGTATACGGCTTGGACGCCAACTACGTGGACCCTGTGGTTATCACGCAGAAGGTGATCAGCGGCGTCTACGACGGCGTCACCACCTCGGAGCTGGACGAGCTGGCGGCCCAGACGGCGGCCTACTGCTCCACCCAGCACCCGGACTTCTCCAAGCTGGCGGCCCGCATCGCCGTCTCGAACCTGCACAAGAACACGACCAAGATCTTTTCGGAGGCCATCGAGCAGTTCCGCAACTACAAGCACCCCAAGAACGGCCAGCCCGCCGCGCTCATCGCCGAGGACGTGTACAACATCGTCATGGCCAACAGGGAGCGCATCAACTCGGCCATCATCTACGACCGGGACTTCGACTACGACTACTTCGGCTTCAAGACGCTGGAGAAGTCCTACCTGCTCAAGATGGACGGCATCGTCATGGAGCGGCCCCAGCACATGATCATGCGCGTGGCCATCGGCATCCACAAGGAGGACGTGGACGCCGCTATCGAGACCTACAACCTCATGTCCCAGAAGCTCTTCACGCACGCCACGCCAACGCTCTTCAACGCCGGCACGCCCCGGCCCCAGCTCTCCTCCTGCTTCCTGCTCACCATGAAGGAGGACTCCATCGACGGCATCTACGACACGCTCAAGCAGTGCGCCGCCATCTCCAAGTTCGCGGGCGGCATCGGCGTCTCCATCCACAACATCCGGGCGCGCGACTCCTACATCCGCGGCTCCAACGGGACCTCCAACGGCATCGTGCCCATGCTGCGCGTCTTCAACGACACGGCCCGCTACGTGGACCAGGGCGGAGGGAAGCGCAAGGGCTCCTTCGCCATCTACCTCGAGCCCTGGCACGCCGACATCTTCGAGTTCCTGGACCTGCGCAAGAATCACGGCAACGAGCTGGAGCGGGCCCGTGACCTGTTTTACGCCCTCTGGACGCCCGACCTGTTCATGCAGCGCGTGGAGAACGACGGCGACTGGTCCCTGTTCTGTCCCAACGAGTGCCCCGGCCTGGCCGACGTGTGCGGGGAGGGTTTCAAGCAGCTGTACGAGACATACGAGAAGAGCGGCAAGGCGCGCAAGGTGATCAAGGCCCAGCAGCTGTGGTTCGCCGTGCTGGACTCGCAGGTGGAGACGGGCACGCCCTACATGCTCTTCAAGGACGCCTGCAACCTCAAGTCGAACCAGCAGAACCTGGGCGTGATCAAGTCCTCCAACCTGTGCACGGAGATCATCGAGTACACGGCGCCCGACGAGGTGGCCGTCTGCAACCTGGCCTCGGTCAACCTCTCGGCCTTCGTGCAGGAGGAGCCGACTGGCAGCGGCAAGGCACCGAGCTATGACCTGCAGCGCCTGTACGAGATCACCAAGGTGGTGACCCGCAACCTGAACCGCGTCATCGACATCAATTTCTACCCCGTGGAGGAGGCCAAGCGCTCCAACATGCGGCACCGGCCCATCGGCATCGGCGTGCAGGGGCTCGCGGACGCCTTCATCAAGATGCGCTTCCCCTTCGAGTCGGCGGACGCGCACCAGCTGAACAAGGACATCTTCGAGACCATGTACTTCGGCGCCGTGGAGGCCTCCATGGAGATCGCCATGAAGGAGGGCCCCTACGAGACGTTCTCCGGCTCGCCCATCAGCAAGGGCGTCTTCCAGTTCGACATGTGGGGCGTGACCCCTTCCACGCGCTGGGACTGGCCCGGCCTGCGCGCCAAGGTCCAGGAGCACGGCGTGCGCAACTCCCTGCTGCTGGCGCCCATGCCCACCGCCTCCACGGCCCAGATTCTGGGCAACAACGAGTCCGTGGAGCCCTTCACCTCCAACATGTACTCCCGGCGCGTGCTGGCGGGCGAGTTCACCATCGTCAACAAGTACCTGCTCAGCGACCTGATCGAGCGCGGCCTCTGGAACGCCGAGGTCCGCAACCAGATCATGGGCAACCGCGGCTCGGTGCAGAACGTGGCCAGCATCCCCCGCGAGCTCAAGGAGCTGTACAAGACCGTGTGGGAGATCCGGCAGAAATGCGTCATCGACATGGCGGCCGACCGCGGCGCCTACATCTGCCAGTCCCAGTCCCTCAACATCCACCTGGCCAACCCCACGCCCGCTCAGCTCACCTCCATGCACTTCTACTCCTGGAAGAAGGGGCTCAAGACCGGCATGTATTACCTCCGCACCCGCCCCAAGGCCGACGCCATCCAGTTCACGGTCGACAAGAGCCAGCTGGCCCAGTCGGACCTGGCCGGGGCGGCCGCCAATAAGCACGAGGAGGAGGAGGAGGAGTGCTTGACCTGCAGCGCGTGAATGTGTCGTTATGTGGTGGTGATGGGAAGAAATTGAGAGCAGGTGCTGTCGTGGGTGCTTGAGAGTGGTGTCCTTTGTCCTGTGCCTTGCTAGTACTGGCGGGGGAGGGGGAGCGACAGGTTGAGTTGAGTGGGGAGGAAAAGTGTATGTGGGAACTGTATGTAGACATGCGGCGCGGCACCTATCGGGATGGTGTGTCTCCATTTTTGCCATTTCGAGAGGACAGGAGAATAAGGATGGAGGTACGCACAAGCGCGACTTGAGACAAGTGTGTACGTGTAGATCGAGTAATGGAAGGACGGGCGGGTTTTTGGAGCGGCACGACATTTGAAGGCAGGGTTAAGGGGCGTGCTTTCCTGTGACGTTGCTGAAGAGAAGGCCTGAGGGTGAGAAGAAAGAAATTGCGTAAGGAAAGGGAAAAGATGACGACGAGAAGCAGGGGAAGAGTAAAAGAAGAGATACGTATAAAGCTATATTTGTGTACGACGAGAACGACGAAGACCAGAACAAAGAATCAAACGAGTGAAATAGAGAAGAGACGCTTGTTTGTATCAGAAAAACCTTGTTGCTTTTCCTTCTAACCTTGCTCTAACCTCCCTGGGTCCCACTACCTGGCTTGAAGCAAATTCGGAGAGAGAGAGGCCTAGGCGAGGCCTTCGTTTGTGTTGGACGCTGCACTACGTTGACGATGTGTGCCACTTAGTCTCACACACAACCCCGTCCTTCCCCCTCGCACCCTGCCCCAGGCCCCCAACGGCGGCGGCCCCGTCCGCGTCCTCATGTCGCAGCAGGTACCTCCACCTCCCCCTCCACCATCACTGATGGCATCATCATCATCCTCCATGCACACGTCCGCCCCCACTCCGGAGGAAGCCGCAGCCCAGGGGATCAGTTACGACGCCTTGCTGAGCATTCGGCACCAGCGGTTGGTGAGACACGTCAAGGCCGTGTCAGGGGACCACCGTAGGCAGGTGGCTGCGTATTGCCGGCGGTACGAAGCGGGCGAGAGCATCCACCAAATCGCGTGCCGCGTGCGGTACCCACCCTACTTGCTGGCGCGCATGCTCGTGGAAGAATTGTGCCAAGTGGGGACACGGCAAAAGGTCACGGAGCTGATGCGCGCTCCGCACCTCATCGCCAACTTGCGGTTGCGCCGGGAAGTGACGCAGTGCATCGAGCTGGACGGGGACTTTTCTCCCGGTGCCGACCGGGTGGCGCGAGCCATTGGCGTCGACTATGAGCGTGAGCTTTGCTTGCGGTTGCGTGCCTTGGCCGTGCCTTTTGAAGACGAAGACACATTGCGGGCGCGGGGGCTGCCCAAGACGCCCGACGTGCGGTTGCTGGTGCCCTTGGGCCTGGTGGACGCGGACGGGAAGCAACACCTCGTGAATTGGATCGACAGCAAGGCCATGTACGGCACGCGGGAGACATATCTGACCGAAGTCCTGCCGCAAGTGACACGCTACGTGAACCGGTTTGGGCCCGGGTGTGTCGTGTTTTGGTATGGCTTTTGTCCGAGCATTCGCGAATCGCCGGCGACGCCCCAACACCACGTCGCACTGCTGGACGATTTTCCCCCGCGACAAGGGGAACTGGTGTTCCTGGACGGAGGGGGGTTGGGCAGATGAGGTTCTGCATAGGAGAAGGATGGAATGAAACACTTACAAAGAAATCAACAAATGAGCGTGTAAAAGCAAAAAGAAATGAAGCTGGTCGCTGCCCTTGAGGGCTATCTCGTGTGTTTTTTTCCCCCGCCGCTACTGTCGAGGATTCTTTGCTTATTGTGTTGTCTGGCGCGGTTACCCCTAACCTCAGTCCCATGATTGATCCCTCTTCCCCGTGCGTGGTGGCGGCTCTCCCACATCAAAACCACTCGTAGTGTCACCTAGGCCCCATTTCTTCCTTTTCCTCTCAATTTCTTTCCCTCTTTTTGATTCTCCAACAAGAAATCATGGCATTGCAGACTTCCCTTCTTCCCCATACCCACCTGTCCTTCCCCCTCCTCCCCCACCGTCCTGCTCTCTACGCGTCACTGGGAAAACAAAATTTGGTCGACTCCTTACCCTGACAGGAAATTCCTCGCTATGATTCACTCACTCCCAAAACGCACAGCACCGCACCCGCCCGCGGGCCTCTCCCCTCCGGAAAAGCGCCCGCTATGCCACGCGTGCCAACGTACGATGTTTGACTCTAGTATGCAATACACTCTTTCCCTCTCTTCTTCTTCTCCATTTGGAACACATTAAATCCGATGCCACTCACATACAACCTAAATACTTTTTCTTCTTACCCTCCTCCACCCACCATATAACCTCTCCTCCCCCTCACCTTCCCACTACCCAAAAAACACACTTAACATTGCGCGCTAGCCGCGGTGCTGGGGTCAGCCACCGCCTCGTACTGTCCGCGGTTCAGGGCATTGGGCAGCACGTTCTGCACAGCCGCAGGAAAGGAGGTGGCAAGGTTGGCAAACGGCCAGCTTCCGCTCGCGTAGACCTGCGTCAGGAGCACCACCGTCCCCAGAAGAGCCGCCACGCCGGCCAAGGCCAACAGGATGCCCGTCAGGTTAGACGAGGAGGAGGACACCACCGTCTCCGGCGTCTCGCGGCGGGAGGAGGAAAGCACAACGTCTGCAGGCTCAGACGCCGCGACCTCCTCCTCTTCCACCACCACCAACTCGGGCGTGGCGGCCACAGAATCAGCCTTGTCGTCGGCAATGGAAGCCTCGGTGGCGGGCTCGTCGACCGGCACGGCAGCGGGTGCCCCTCCCTGCCAATCAGCAATCGGATCGTACTTGCAGGCGTGGGGCGGGTAGGTGGTGTCAATGTAGCCCTCCTTGACCGCCAGCCGGAAGCTCCAGAGCGGCGCCGAATCGGCCGTGGTCTCAGCGTGCTCGTCCAGCTTGTAGGTCCAGAAGGCCCAGCCCAGCTCGCGCTCGTAGACGTCCATCTGCCGGTGGGCGAAGGAGCGGATGTGGTCCTTCCACCAGGGGTCGGTCTTGCGCAGGGCAATATGGTCGCACTGGCCGAAATTCTGGAACTTGCGGTCGAGGGCGTCCATGCAGTTGTCGATGGCCAGGGAGAACTCGCCCGTGATGGTGGGCGCGGCCGAGCAGGTCTCGTAGCGCAGCATGGAGGTCATGGCGCAGGACATGCGCTCGTGCACGTACATCTTGAGCTTGTCGGCCTGGTAGGTGTCGGAGGCGATGTCGGAGGGGTTGAAGCCGTGGTACAGGTGCGTGTCCATGTAGACGTTGTCGAAGGGGAAGTACTTGAGCATCATGGCCCACATGTCGCCGTGGAAGGAGTCGTGCAGCAGGATGGGCAGCTGGGGCAGCACGGCGCGCACGGAGGAGATGGCCAGGATGTAGAAGTCGCGCACCATGCCCATGTCCAGGAAGACCCAGGGCTCGTTCACCAGCTCCAGCATCATGATGTTGTCCAGGCGCAGCTCCTCCGACAGGTACTTGATGTAGAGCGCCATGCCCTCCAGGATCTGGACCGTCTCGTTGATGGCGCCCTCGTTGTACAGCCAGGTCTCGCCCCACTTGTGCACGTCCGGGTCGTCGCTCATCTTGCCCGAGTTGTCCAGCCCGTTCTGGCTGAGCGGAGCCCCGTGCAGGTCTAGGATCACCTGCAGGCCCGCCTCCTTCGCCCACCGGATGACGTTGGTGATGGGGTGGTGCGCGTCGTAGATGTCCTCGTCCGGCACTAGGTACGGTGACGGGTCTAGGCCCGCCCTCTCGGCAAAGTACCAGTAGCCCACGGGCAGGCGGATGGTGTTGAGGCCGAACCTGTGGGAGGGAGAAGGAGGAGGATGATAGTTGTGTGTAAGCACAGATGGTGGCGAAAATCTCGAGAGTGCAATCAAAGTAATACATCCATGCTCGTGTAGAAATGTGCGACAACAAGACGCAGTGTTTTGAAAAGGATTTGAAAAGGAGAAAAGAAGCACCATTCGTCCTCAAACAACCACACCGGCACTCCTTCCTCTCAGAGCCAACCACCACCTCACCAATAAAACTACTTACTGCTTCATCTGCACAAAGTCGGCAGCGGTGTACCAGTCCTTCCAGTGCTCCTTGAGCTTGTCGCAAATGCCCATCTTGGCGCACTTGGACGAGTACGTGTATTGGTCCCAGATGCCGGTCTCCTCGCCCCAGGTCACAAAGCCGGGCATGATCCACTGCTCCAGCACAAAGAGCCCGCCAATGTTCACGGCCCGGATGGGGTTCTTGATCTTGCTGTACCAGGGCACCGTCTTCCAAGGCTCCTCCCGCCCGCAGGTCAGGTAAGCAAGCCCATTAAAATCGCAGGCGGCCACGCCCTTCACAATGGTGCTGTTGTACACGGCCGAGATGTAGTTGGCCAAGGCCGCAACCGCCTTGGTAGGCTCCGCAGAGAGAAGAGAGCCAGCATTAGCCACACCCCAGCTTTTAGGAAATTTTCCACAGTCGTACGTCTTCCCGTCCGCCGGATTCAATACAAAAACGCCACGATTGCGACCACACGCACTTCCCCACATGCCACCAACCTATTTGAGTAGAGTAATTGTTTGAATTAAATTCACATCATAAACTTTCAAAAGAAGTCGGATATCAAAAAACACATGTCACACGTATGTCACATACAAACTTACATCTTCCGAGAACTGACTCAACGTAGAGGCACTTATTTTAGGGTCTAGTCGGCAAATCATGTTGTCAGGGTCCACTCCTTGCTGTGTTTTAGTGCCTTCCGCAGGCTTGCTTCGCCACTCCATTATCACATTGCCATTCCTGCCGTCTAAATGCGTATTGGGAGACACACTGGAAGGCGTTATTGACGGGCCATTTCCTGGTTGTGGAGGCTTCGGCGTGTGAGACCATGGCCACGAAAAAGCGGTCGTGCCGGTGACCAGGACCAGGCAGAGCGCCACCAGAAAGGGGAGCCTTGAAGTCATGGTTGGTCCCTGTGTTGAGTGTGTAATGAAGGGAGGCGTGCGGTGAGTGTCTGCGCGAGGAAGAACGAGGCGTGTGACGACGCGGCCGCGAGGAAGAACGAGGCGTGTGACGACGCAGCCGCGAGGAAGAACGAGGCATGTGACGACGCAGCTACAGCCAGCCAAAGCTCGTGGCTAAGGCGGCGGTCAGGCGTGGCCTGCGCGGGAGGGGGAAAGTAGGACACATTTAGGACGGGTCCATGCCCCAAGTGTCTGGGCGGGTGGGCATGGCCGAAGACCGCTGGGACAAGGCAGGCGACAAGGAACAAAGCGTCGTTCTGATTCGCAACGTTCTTGTCTGCTTCGGACGCAGAGGACAAGGTTCGTGCTGTCTTTGTATGGGGTGGGGTGGCTTGGATGGAGTGGCGTGAGTACGTGAGCGAGGATGACGGGGGAGGCTTGCCTCCGCTCGCTCGCTCCGAGCAACGTTCTCGTGCCTCCTCCACAAGCAAACAGCGCAGCAGTAAGGCTCCTAGGTTGCGTGTGGGTAGGTCTGGTCGGTGGTGGCAATAAATAGCCCGTGGTATCGAGGTGGGGGCATGACTGCAGGGCGAAGAACAAGAGCAGCCAGCCAATTCAAACCCTCGACAGCATGAGAAGCTGTTAGCCCCACTAGTCAAGTAAAGCATCACCAGACAGGCGAGGAGCCACGACATGTTTGGTTCCAGTTTTGCGTGTGTGAATGGAAGTTCAGAGAAAGGCGTGCGGGTCGCGTGCGGTGAGTGCGTGCGCGAGGACGAACGAGGCGTGGCACGAAGCAGCTGGCGCGCTACAGCCAGCCAGCCAACGCTCCCAGCTAAAGCGGCGGTCAGGGATAGCCTTGCAAAGGAGAAGGTAAATATGACATACAACCAGGACGGGGCCATGCGTGTGCCGCTGTGTGCGTGAGAAGAACTATGGGAAGGTGTGCACGGAGACGCAGCACACAGCCAGCCAACGCTCCGGCTGATGCGGCGGTCAGACATGGCCCTGCTCCCACGCTAGGGAGGGGATAAGTAGGCAGGACACAACTAGGACGTGTCCATGCCCCAAGTGTGTGGGCAGGTGGGCATGGCCGAAGACCGCTGGGACGAGGCGGCGACAAGGAACAAAAGCGTCGACGACGAGCACGTTCCAAACTCCAACGCCTTCGCTCGATGAGGACATGGTTGGCGCTGTCTTTGTGTAGTGAGTGGCTTGGATGGTGGCGTGAGTAAGTGAGCGGACATACACGCGCCATTCTCTTGTCATTTTCAGTAGCCCACGCCCCTTTTCATGGGGTCGTTTGGCAGAGGAGGGAATCGGGTATAGCCCTGCCCTGGCGGGCTGGCGGGTGGGTCCGGTTGTTAGGATGATGGCGCGAACGGCTGCTGCTGGGTTGCTTCGAAGTGCTCAAGTGACTGCTTGCTTTGAGGGCCCTACACACAGGGGTTTTTGCGTGACATGTTGTGTACGGTCTGGCTGCGGTACGTTTAGGACGAGTCGTGAGTCGTGTGTGAGGAGTGGCATTCATCAGAAAGCCGACAAGCTAAAGCGTCTTGCACCACCAGTCTTGACAAGCAAGAGAGGTCCAGCCCTCGTGTGGAGAACAACTGCTGCTGCTGCTGCCCATGGCCCATGGCCCGCGAAACCGAAAGAACTTGACCGCAGCAGCAGGAAGCATCCGGTACCTGAACATTGGTCGGGGTGTATTGGCACAAGGAAGGTGTGCCTTTCTCACCCGTTGACGTGTTGACAATCTGGTATGTATATCCTACCGCTCCCTTTTCCTACCCCTCTTTCTTCTCCGGCCCCAGCGCAGCTCCGTCTGCGTCTCCTTCCTTGAGTCAGTCGTCGAGCTCAAGCACTTCTTCCGCTATTCCTTCGAGCAGTCCTTCGGCTTCGCCCTCGGCCGCGCCCTCGGCCTCACCTAACAGCAGCCCGACAGAGTTGCCTTCTGCGTCTCCTTCATTGGTTCCTTCCCCATCTCCTTCTCTCTGGCGCCCCTGTCGACGATACTGGTGCACCTGTTAATACTGGAGGCCCTTACTCGAAGCTGTTGCGGGGGCCGGGGGATGTAATGAAGAATGGGGAATTTCTGATCTGGGAAGGGTAAAAAATCAAGAAATCGGACATGTTTATGTGTGAGTGGTAGGGCGCGGGTCGAGTCTTTTCTCCCTGTGTGACCTTCTTTCTCACGAGCAACATTGTGTTGTGATAACAAGGGTAAGGAAAGCGGTACTATTTTTGAAGAGGCAATGGTGACGGTGAGAATAATTGTGAATTTGTGTGCCTAACTGAATATGAATACTATAAGACTGAGAATGTACGTGTCTGCCTTTTGAAACGACTCTTTAGCACCTTCTGACTAAGCTATTGGAAAAGATAACAGCAAAAAGAGAAACGCGACCTTGATTGCTGCTCTCACCTTCCGTCGATCAATTCGTTTTCTTAATGGTTTTTCCCTCATTCTTCTCTTCTTTTTGTGTCTTGTTTTTTACTTTCCATTTCCTCAAATCCAGCAATACGGTTTTTCTCTCGTGTTTCTTTTTGTGTATTCCCCGAGCTAAGGATATATTATTTTTGGAAAAAGGAAGAAACCTCCACCTACCCCCACACACCCCACCTACTACTCACACAGGCACACACATTCTCTATCTCTTTCTCTCCAACCTCTTCCCCCCCTTCCCTATCTCCATCTCTTCTACTTTCGTTCCCCTATTCTACTGCTTGTCCGCCTCGGCCGCACCTTCCACATCGGGATTTTTCCTGAGAATGACCACCCCCTCCAACACACTGGTGTAAGCCATATACTCGGCAGAAGCAAGCTCCGCCCGGTCCTTGACGCCCAGCAAGACAGGCGTGGTATGTGTTTGGAAACCCGTGATGGTCTTGGGTCGGCCCGCCTGCCCCACCGTCTCTACAGCCTGGCCCACCCGCACCGTGACCGGCAAGGGGTTGAGGTCCTCGTCAAGAGTGACAAGCATGCGGGGATTCATGGCGGCCACGGCGCTAAAGAGGAGGTAGTGGTGCTTCTCCAAAATCGTATTCTTCATGTCCAAGGCCGCGTGGAGGAGGGTCAAAATCCCACCCAGGGCCACGCCCGAGGCGAGAAGGCGGTCGGAGTGGAAGGGGTTCATGCTCACCAGGCCCTTACCCGCGTGCAAGAAACCTTGCGCCACGCGCACGATAAAGAGATGGGAGGCCTCGCGGCTATAGAACTCGGCCAGCTGCCGCAGGAGGCCGGCGATACGCGAGTTGTTGGTCCCGCAGCCAATGATGCCCAGGGCCAGGATTGCGTTCTGCGCCACCTGCGGGTCCTGGTCGTGCGTGAGGCGGGAGAGCTGGTCGATGATCCCGTAGTCGGGGTTGGAGACGTTAAGGAGGGCAAACGCCAAAGGCACGGCGCGGCGGATGGGCAGCTCGCCGTAGTGCAGCAAGTGATCGAAGCTCCGCAATGCCATCTCGGCGCCCACCTCCTCCCCCACCGTAATGAGCGCAATCCCAATGACAGCCACGCTCTGGTGGTCCGCGTCCTCGTGCAAGTGCTCCGCGCACAAATGCAGCATCTCCTGAACCTTAAGCACGTTCCCCGACCCGGCATAAGCGGCCGTCTCAAGCATCACCGCGGCCGAGCGCCCAATCTTGTGCTCCACCGTCTTGACCGCCTCCAGCATCGCATCCGCCTGCTCCGTCTGTCCCAAGAAAGGCAACGCCAACCCCAAGCACAAGAAACGAGCCATGGGGTTATCCAAATCCACATCCGAGCTCTCCATCAACCGCTGGACCAGCAACGACGCCACCTCCGAGTTACACGTACCCACAAAGATCATACCCAGCGACAGAGCCGCCAGAGCCACCTCCGTGATCCCCGCGTCAGGGTCCGCCACCAACGGCGCCAGCAGCTCCAACAGATCCTCGCGGGCACTGCCGGCATACGCCAAACCCAGCCCAAAGGCAGCCGCGTACCGAATCGGCTTGGAGGCACTCTCCAGGTGCTCCGATAGCAGGGCCAAGGCCGCATCGTGCTCAATACGGACGCCCGACGAGACAATACCTATGGCCAAGAGCGCCCCAGCGCGGATGTGCTCCTCCTGACTGTGCATGAACTTATCGATCTGATTCAACCCCTCCTCCACGTTCCACAACAAAATGGCACCAATGGAGGCCGCCGCGCTCATCATCCCGTGATCCTTATTCTTGTACAACCACGCATTACCCTCTGGCGTCACAAGCGAGTCCCTTTGATAACCCAAATTGACAAAGGCATTCACAAACGTCGACGCCAGGTTAGCCCGCGCCGAATCCACTTGCTGCGCCCCCGCCCCTTCCCGTCTTCTGCTAAAGCCCCCCGACTCAGCCAGATGGCTCTTATAGATATCCTCAGGCGTCTTGGGCTCCAGCACGTCCAAATCCTTAGCCAGCAGCAGGTAGTGCTCGCTCAGCTTGGAGTTGCCAATCAGCTCGTTCACCTCCTCCGCCCCCGCCTCCTCCCCTTCGTAGGGCAGGTTGACGTGGCTCCGGCCCACCATGAAGGCCAGCTGCTTCTTCTGCGTCTCGTCTGTCACCTCCTCGAACAGCTGGGCGATGCGGGGCATGTCGTTATTGAGCTTGACTGCCACCCGGAGGGCGTCGGCATAGGACCCTTGCTTGCGATAGAGCTCATAAGCCGTGACCAGCATCTCCTCCAAATCGTCCGGGTCAGACATAAAATCCGCGCACCGCAGCAAATACAGGCAGATACGCTGGTAATTCGCCTCGTCCACCGACGTCAACTCCAACAACTGCGGCAGCTTCTGTACCTCCAAAAGCAGGTCCACGGCCTCGGCGAAGGCGTTGTGCTGAATATGGAAGGGTACAATGTCCTTCACCAGCGCCAGCAAATCCTCCACCGGCTGCGGCTCCTCAGCCGTCACGCGGGCCGTATACTCCTCCCCAATCTCGCCCGCCAGCGAACGCACAAACTCATGCCCCCACGAGCCCAAATCCCCCTGGTTGCTGTCGAGCTTGAAGCGCAGGCATTCGCGAGAGCCGGGCGCGCCCATGGTCATGGCCAGGACGGCCAACACGTCACCCAGCAGCTTGCGGTTCTCAGACTCCAAAGGATAAACAGACGCGTCCCCATAAACAGTCTTGAGCGTGGCGTAGTGCGGACGCAAGAACTTGAGCGGTTTAGGCACCGAAGTCATGGAGGACGTGGCGGCGCGGATCTCCTTGCGCAAGTGCTCCAAGGCCATCTTTTGAATGCCTGCATCCTTCTCCTGCGCCCGCTCCACTGCCAACTCCAAGCCCTCCAGAAGGGCCTTGTCCTCGGCCGAGATCTCGTCCTTGTCCTTCTTTTCCTTGTCCTTGTCCTTCTCGTCCTCGGGGAAGGCTGTGGTGTTTAGTGGGTGGGGTGGGGTGGTGGGAGTGAGTGAGGTGAGGAGACAAGGATGACAGGGCAAACTTACACGGACTTGCGCCCGACAAAGCAATGCCCGGGGACCGAAGAAGCACAGATATTGACCACGCACACCCAAACGCGGAGGACAGCCCACTCCACCATCACCCACCCCACTCCCCCACTACATCACTTACGCTTCTCGGCGACCCCCCGCTCCTCCTTCTCCAACGTGGGCGGGTCCGCGGCCGGCACCATTAGGGCCACGGCCTGTCGCTTGTCCTCCTTGTTGGTCTCCTTGCCGTCGTCGCCATCAGGGTTCGGCATGATTGGCTGTCTACGTGCAGTTGTAGAGGAAGTGGTGGAGTGGCTTGATGAACGCCTCTTGGCTTCTTCTTTCTTCTTCCTTCCTCTGCTGCGTGCTCCTTTCGGGGCAGTGCTTCCTTTAAAGGGGAAAAGGGGAGGGCAAGGCGGGTGAGATTCTATGCAGACCACCATGCTCAAGGTGTTGCGAGGGTGTGCGGGTGGCTGTGGGTGGAGCAGCAGAGGGTGGCAAGCGACGGACAGTTCTTCGAATTCACGATGACGGCGAACTCGCTCCTGACTTTTGGCGAGCGTTCCGAGCCGCAATCAGTAACACTTGAGGCGAGGACACAAAGGAAACGCTGCGCATTTACATGTAGGAGAGCCACAAGACAGTTGAGTGCGCAGGCGCCTTGTGCGCATGGGTTGCATCTAGTCCGGCGCTTTTGTCGAGACGGTAGCACGGAAAGAAAATAAAAGTACACAACGACGGCACACGCTTTTACCATGGTACCTGCCTCCCCCCCGGCCCCGGCCAAGAGAGGAAACAAGCGCAATTCTAGCAATTTTAAATACGCAATAAAGCCAGGCACATTTTTTTCTATCACGTTTCCCGTGCACTTCTTATCTTAATTCTGCTCTCTCTTCTTTTTACATACATCCACCATGCCTCAGTCCATTTATTTCCTTCCTCCCGGAGCGGGCGGCTGGAGGACCCAAGGCTTGTGCAGCTTGAGCCACTCGGTCAGCTGGTTCCAAAAGGAGGAGACGGCAATACCATCCATGTGCCGCTTGGATTTGTTAATCTTGTAGAATTTAACGTTCCACCCCTTGACCTCCCCCCGGATGGTGTCGTCGTCGTAGTTCAGCACGGCCCCAAAACCTGAGCAGGAAAAAAAAGGATGTATGTGGGATGGGAGAGAATAAGTATGAGTTCAATAAGTGCTCGCTAGTTGCATAAATTTGCGCCCTCTTCCTACTTTATTACTTACATCGATGAAAAAGATCCACGGGGGTATTATGCTTCCACTCCGAAAACTGCCAGGCCTTGCCGTTCGAAAACACGGCCACCACCGACTCCCACTCCGACTCCTGCAACCACACCGGGTTATCCACCACCCGGAACTTGACGCGCCGTGGCTGCCCTTCTAGGACCTTACTGATGGTGAGCTCCTTGACTCGCTTGAGGGCGTCCTTGGATTTGCCGCGTTCTTGGGGGCCGACCTGTAGCGAGACGCAGGAGGGAGGAGAGAAATAAAGGAGGAATTATGCGTGAGACATGGAAAGACTGGCCTAAAAAAGGGATTTTTTAAATAGAGAGCCAAGCTTGTATCTTACAAAATGGGCGTTCTCAAGGAAATCGACTATATTGGTCATATTAACCATAGCAGACGGATCGCTCGGCACAATAATAATAGGCGGGTGCAAACGAGACGAGCCCCCCGCCGAGGACGACGACGCCAAAGCCCCACTGCCCACCGCACCTGGCCGCTGATCAAACTGTGACTTGCGTCCCACGCCTCCACTCCCTCCCCCGCCCCCTCCGCCCTTGCCACTGGCCTCCTTGGCTCGCTTTTGCGCTGTCTCGATCATGCTCAGGGCAATGTTGTAGTCTGCCGTCGGGGTGAGAAGGACGCTATTCCGGTCATGCACCAACTGCTCGTCCGACTTAAGGATACGATGCATCTCCCCGTCCACCTTCCACAGCTCTTTCTCCTCCGCACCCTCCTCCATTCGTTGCTTCTTCGTCTCCAGCACCCGCTTCAGGTACTGCAGCGTCTGTGCGTCCAAACCCGTGCTCCGGCTCACGTCCCTGTCATTTGAAGAAAAAGTAAAGCACAGAATGAGTTACAAGCAATGCATTAACTCCTCCTGACCAATCATTCTCTCTTACCCTAAATGCAGGTCGAGCCGGTCCGAGGCACCTTTGGCAGAGTCGCCGGCGGGCCTCTTCAGGGCTCCTCCCGCCGGGGGGACGACGATGGCCGCCCGGGAAAGCAGGCGGCTTTGTTCAATCTGTCACGTACAGAATAAAAAGTGCGGATATAAGCGTCAGATACATGTCAAAAATAATGCCCCGCTCCCGCGCTTCTTCTCTGTGTCCACTCCTCTTACCTGCTTAGAGGTGGCCGTCTCCCCCCGCAAGTACTTGAGCAGGTTATCAAAGTCCAATTTACTGACGAAAGACTGTTGCTTCAGCACCCCGCCCATCGTTCGTAAATACTGCTGATAGGGCATGTGCGCGTGCTCGACCAAAATCACGAGTTCGCTCAGCTTATAATAGCCTGTCGAGAAGGTGCAGGCAGAGAGAGGGAGGGAGGGAGAAAAGGAGGAAGACAGGGATTGAGACACGAGCCATGAAGAGGCCACGTCGGACGAGAGGCAGGAGTATGAGAAAGGGATAGAAGGGGACCCAGTAGGCTTTGTGGAAGAGCTCCGCACGCACTTGTCTACGCGTACCTTGTCGATTGGCAGGCCGCCAGGCCGTCTCCTCCTCCTTCTTGAAGCGCACGTCCCCAAACACCACCTCGTCGCCCTCTTCCTTCCATTTCCGCCCGGACGAGATAAACTCGCGGAGCACCGACAGAGGGTCCCCCATGATGACGCGCTTGGTAGTAGCTAACTAGCTGGTGTAGATGTGTGCTGTCTCTGTGTCTCTGAAGGGGGCGTCGATCGATCAACCGAAGATGATGATGACGAAGGGAGGAGCTACTTGTCTTTGCTTGTCTCCTTTGCTAAGCGAGGCAGCCGGACGGATCGAGGCCCCTGTATGGGTTGTGTGTGTGTAAAGCGTTGGTAGGCGTGACGCTTGATGGGTTTGTGAGGTGTGTGCAAGCAAGCAAGCAAGGTAGAGGGACAGATTCCTCCGGGTGCGATTTTTGTGTCGACCTCCTCTCCCTCCCTCCCTCCCCCTTCCCCACCCTTTTAATCAGAAGAAATAACAAAGCACCACACACTCACACACCGTCGTCATTTTTTTCTTTGCATTTCCATCTGCGCGCGCCGCACAATCATGGAAGCAAGCCAATACATTTTCTTTCTATCCTCACTCGATCCATCCCGGCGACCAGCTCTCTGTGCCCGGCCCCATTCCTTCCTCTGCTCTTCCAAAATGCTGCTGCAACGACTCGAACATACATAAATAATGCGTGGGTAACCTTATACATACTCCCTGCACCTGCTTCCAAACCCCGCCCAAAGTCCCCGCTAATCACTCCTTCCCCATTCTATTCCTACTACGTTCAGGCCGGTTGCGGCATGGCCCCATCTGTAGTTGCTGCTGCGGCGGCCGCCTGTTGCTGCTCCTTCAATTGTTGCGCCTCCTTCTGTGACTGCTGCTGGGAAAGGGCTTGCGCGGCCACGGCCCCCTTCTTCTTAATCGTTTGAATGACACCAATAATCTCATCACCCTCCGAATCCTCCTCCACCCCAAAAATATCAGACAATGCCTTCTTGCGCATGTCATCCATCATCACGTCCACCTCCTCCGGCGACACACCCATCTTTCGCAACACCCGCCCTCCGAAAGGCAAGCTGAGCAAAACAGAGTCTTCAGGCAAAATAGGCACCATCGCAGAGACCTCCAACGTGTTCTGCAGCCGCTTCTGGTGGGCCATGTCAGCAGCCCGGGCAAAGATGGGCATTTTCGGGTAGAGCTTTCGGAGGGTTACCACCGCCTTGTTAGTCGAGCTCATCTCATTGGTCGTCACCACGACCGAGCGGGCTTTATCGACGTTGAACGAACGCAGGACCTCGGGCCGGCTCACATCCCCAAAGAAGACAGGCAAGCCGCGGTTGCGTGCCTCGATGACCTTGGCCGGGTTCACGTCAAAAGCCACGTAAGGGATAAACTTTTTATCCAGCAAATCACAGACCATCTTCCCGATCCGCCCATACCCACACACCACCACAAAATCGCTCTGGGTCGCCTTGATCACCTCCCCCTCGGCATCCGCGCCCACATAATGGGAAAACCCATACTTATTCTCAATCCGCTCCGAGATAATATTCCCCATCTCATCCAACACAGGGGTCACGGCCATGGACAACGCCACAGTCGTCAACAACAACTTTGCCATCGGCGGGGCCAAGATCCCCAACGCCTTGGCCATCCCAAAAGCCACAAACGCGAACTCCCCCCCCTGCGACAGCAACAACCCCACATGCTGGGCATTCGACAGACTCAACCCAAACGCCAAGCAAAGCGTCGTCAAAATCGTGGTTTTCAACACCAACAGTCCCCCCAATAACCCCATAATCGTCGGAAACTGCGAGCGAATCAAATTAATATCAATCTCGAACCCGACCGTCATAAAAAACAGTCCCAGCAACAGACCCCTAAAAGGCGCAATATCCGCCTCCACCTGATACCTGTACTTCGTCTCCGACAGCAAAACACCCGCCAAAAAAGCCCCCAAAGTATTACTCAACCCCAGCCCCTCCGTCAGATTCGACATCGTCAGCACCGTCACGAGAATCACAGCCAAGAAAGCCTCATGACTCTTACTGTCCGCCACGAAATTAAAAATCTTATCCAACAAATACTTCCCAAACAACAAAATCACCGCAAACGCCAACCCCGCCTTACACGCCGCCCAGCCCATCGCCCACGCCATGGCACTTCCTCCCCCCGCTGTCAACAAGGGGGTCACCACCAACAGAGGCACCACCGCCAGGTCCTGAAACAAAAGCACACCAAACGAAGCCCGTCCATGCCGAGTCCCCAAACTGTCCTTATCACGAAGAAGCTGGAGCACGAAGGCGGAGGAGGAGAGGGCTAATGCCCCACCCACCACAATACTCGTCGGCCCCGGTAACCCCAGCATCCGCGAGATAATAAAAATAGCCACCGCACTAAACGAAAACTGCGCAAAGCCCAACCCAAACACATCCCGCCTCATGGAAATCAACCGTTGCACACTCAACTCCAACCCCATTTCAAACAGGAAGAACACAATCCCCAACTCCGCCAGTGCCTCTGTCGTTTTAATATCATTCACAACCGACAAGCCCCTTGGCCCCAAAATCATGCCCGTCAGCAAAAACCCCAAAATCGGAGAAGTCTTAAGCCGAGTCATGATAGGGACCACCAAAGTAGTGCTCAAAAGCAACACCAACGTATCCCGTCGAGGCCCCTCAAAGGTATGCACGAAATTCTTGATACTGCTTTGCACGAGCTTGGCGATCCGCTTCTGGAAGGCGGGCTGCTGGGCGGCGACTGCCGTGGCTGCAATCATGGCGAGGGGCACAGTAGCAGCGGTGGCGGCTTTCATTCCGGAGGACCAAGTCGAGGAGGAAGACGAGGACGACGACGAGGGAGAGGGGGACGAGGACTCAACTGCTGCTGCTGCCTCCCTTGCCGCTGCCCGCTCCCGCAACGGGCGGAAGAAGGCCGTGAAGAGCTCAACTATTCTTTGGGCTGCCAGTTGCCGCCGGGCTCGCCGGCGTTGGATGTAGGCCTCGACACGTGCCGTTGTTCCTTGTTGCGCCGACACGGCTTTTTGCGAACATCTTCGGATGAACAAGCGGAAGCCTCTTGCTTGCTGGTTGCCGTCGTCGTTGGAGGCATGGGCACTGCTCCAGGCGCGTGTGTCGACATTGCTGCTGATGGTGGTGGTGGGCACCACTCCTCTCTCGCTGCTGCTGTCCAAACCCCTTCTTCTCGAGGTCAAGCTGGCTGTGAAGGAGGAGGGCAACGGTAGCGGCTTTTCTTGGAAAGCCCATCCGCCTGTATTTATGATTGAAAAGAAGGGGGAAGGCGACGTGAGACTGGGCTCCAGGACATATCAATCTCCGGCCGGGGCCTTTCAAATCTTCCCCCTCCGCTTGTGGTGCCGACCATGCATTGTGCCCGTGCATGGCTAGAGCCTCTCTCCACGGCGTCTCGTTGTAGCACAGCAGGAGTGCCGGCATTGGATGCCTGGGACGGGGCGACGGGCTGCTTGCGCCTCAACCTCGCTTCATGCATTATCTGGCACCCTTACCACACACGTACGCGTCCTGCCCTCCCTTCCATTGACCAGCCTCCCTCCACACCTACCTGAGACGACGAGCAGCGTCAGAAGGCCAGCATACTGGTAGCCCCTCATGCCGCCCTTGGGTTCGACTGCGTACAGTCTCTTCCCCCTGTGTGACCAGTGCGAATGTGAAGAGAGGACGTGAGTTAGGTGAGCGATGATGGGACGTGAGAAGGGAGACCAGGGGGGGTGGGGTTAGAAGGGAGGCAGGGGAAAACGAAAGGATGCCAGCAAGTGATAGCAATGAAACTAGGCTGAGCACACACTGTATTGTCTACGCAAGGCGTGGAGATGCTAGCACGCAATGGCCTAGTGTCGGGGAAGCAAGAGAGGAGACGTGCGTGCGGGGGTGTTTACGTGCAGTCGCTGCTGTGTGTGTCTGTCTTCATGACTGACTTCGACCTCTCGCCCTCTTTCCAAATGACAAAGTCACACGCACCGCCACGACCAGCTTCTCATGCATTCCCCTCCCCCCCCACTTTCTCCTACACGCACAGTACACAGGCTCGCGCGCCTTGCCAGTGGGGAAGGCTAGGAAGCAAGCGTCGTCCAACGAAAGGCATTGCCGCGCCCCCCCTCAGCCAGAACACGCCTCGAACGCTCAAAAGACCGCGTGGGGGAGGACTCTGTAGGCGACAAACGACGCAAGGTGAGTGGTGTGTAGGGGTCTTCGGACGCTCTTCATGTGTTAGTCGTGGGCGTGATTGCGATGTCGGTCCCTGTGTGTGCTCATTCCCCCTCTCAAACCCCCCCCTCCCCCCAATATGCCCTGTAGCAGAAGCAGGATGGAGGACTGGCCATGCTCGTGATTGCGGTGTCGGTCCCTGTGTGTGCTCATTCCCCCTCTCAAAACCCCCCCTCCCTCCTTCCAGCAGAAGTAAGATGGAGGACGACGACGACGGCGGGGTGCCTGCACCACCAAGTAGCGCCGCACGGCACCAACAGCAGCACCCGCCACCGCCACTGGAAGATGACGACGAAGAGGAGTGCCGCGTTTGCCGGGAGAGTCATGGAGTCCTGTTTCGTCCTTGCAAGTGCGCGGGGAGCATTCGTTACACGCACCAAGAATGCCTCCTGCAATGGCTCCAGCACAGCGGCAAGGACAGCTGCGAGCTCTGCAAACACAAGTTCCATTTCCAGCCCGTGTACGCCGAGGACGCGCCCGCCCACATTCCCACGGGGCAAGTCCTGGCACGTTGCCTCCGCAAGGCCATCTGCGAATACCTGCCTTTTGTGGCGCGCCTCGTCATGGCGGCCGTGCTCTGGCTGGGCGTGGTTCCCTGCACCACCAGCTGGATCTATCGCATCTGGATCCATCGCGCGAGCTTGCTGGTGCCCGATTTGGTGCGACGGAGGCTGCATGGGGGAGGGGGGGCGATGCTTTGGAATGACGCGGTGTCGGGGATGATCATTGCGAGTTTTATTATTTTCTCATTTTTGAGTCTCATGTCCTTCGCCGACTTTTTGCGGTTCCATTGGGACATCCGGGATGGGCACGACGGGGAGGGACCGGAGGAGGAGGGGGTGCAAGCTGGAGCTGGAGGCGTAGAGGATAACAACAACAACAACAATCTTAATAATAATGTGGATGCTGCCGCCGCTGCTGTCGGGGTCGCACCCCTCCCGCCTCCTGCCGGTGGCAACGCCAACCAAGAAGGAGTAGTGGCCGGCGCGGCCGCCGCAGCTGCCGCACAGGTGCAAGCACCCCCACCACCGGAAGCGCCTCCACGGGTGGTGTTTGCGAATAATAACAACAACAACAATATTAACAACAATAATGATGTGGGGGGGAATGGGGGTGGTGGTGGCAACGATGCCGACCTGGACGTGGAACTACACGTGGCGGTCGACGAGCTGATGGGCATCCGTGGGCCCTTCGTGTACTTGGTGCGGAATATCCTGTGGTTGGTTGCATTCAATGGGGCTTACCTTGGCCTGTTTGCCTTTATCCCCTACAGCGTCGGAGCCGCCGTGGTGGGAGCAGCAGAAAAATACGTAGAGACCCCCTTGGGACTGTGCACATTGCGCTTCTTGGTCCCTCGTTCCATCTGTGCGTTGGCAGCGGAGATCTCCCAGGCGGCGGCCAAGGATGAACACACACTGCAACTGCCTGATTTAGGTATCATCTTGCTTGGATACACATTGATGAGTGCCATGGTTTTCACCTGGCGCACCATCGTCTCTGCAGTCTGTCGACGCGTCGCCGTCACCGCCCTACCCATGCTCGGGAAGGTGGTGCGCGTGCTCGAGTGCACCGCTGCAATAGTGAAAGTAGGCGTCCTCCTCTTCAGCAAGATGGCCTTGTGCCCCTTACTCCTCGGCCTATGGCTAGACGCGGCCACCGCCCGAGTCGTCGGACCCGACCACGCAGCCCGCGTCTTGTTCGCAACTGAAAATTTAGTAGGCGCATTGCTCTTACATTGGGTCGCAGGCATTACCTTCATGCTCTTCGTGACCGTCTCAGTGCTGCAGCTCCGCGAAGTCCTCCATCCCGACCTCCTCGCCCGCATCATCCGCCCCCAAGAACCACAGCCCGATCTCCTAGGCAGCCTCCTCCAGGAATCGGGCCTCACCCACGCAAGACGCATGGCAATCTCCCTAGGGATCTACGTCCTCCTCCTCCTCCTCTTCATCTATCTCCCCGCCGAACTCCTGGGCCTCGCCGGGATCGATGCCGCCACACAAGGCCCCCTCCGTCTGCGTACCTTCTACCTAGCCCCCCAACTACAAATTCCCCTAGAACTCATCCTCTTCCACCTGGCCATGCTCGCCTTCCTCGAGCACACCAAAAGCACCATCGGTCGTCTCCAGTACCTGTGGCTCCGTCCCTGGTGCCAAGTCCTCGGTCTCACTCCTTACCTGCTCCCTCTCACCCGCTTGCCCCCCTCCTGGGAACCGGCAGCAGAAGCAGCAGCACGAGCAGGAGGAGCAGCAGTAGAAGGGGAATGCGCAGATGCGCAACAGCAGGAGCAGCAGCAACAGCAGGAGCAGCAAGAAGGTGTGGAGTATTTGTTAGGTCCGCCTGTGCAGCGGGCGCCGATGGAGTGGGATGAGGACGGAGGGTACGATGACACACGTTGGGCCTGGGGGAATGAGCCGGTGTCCGAGGTGGAGCGAAGCGTGGCGCCACGGGCCAGGCCCCCTTTGTGCGGGCTGCGGTTGGTCATTCTTTTAGTGGCGTCCTGGGCGGGGATTTTGCTGTTGGTGGGAAGCTTTTTGCTCCTTCCCTTACTATTGGGTCGGGCGGGTTTGGCGCTACTGCGGGTCCCGCTCAAATTCCATCATGACCCTTTTGCTTTTGCGTTGGGGGTGGGTATCTGCTGGACTGCACACAAGTGGCTGGCACGGCTGCAGCGGCGCCTTACCCTGGCGGATGTACGTGTATGGGCAGCGCAGGCGTCGTGGCCTTCCTCTACTCGGGCAGCGGTGGCGGTAGGTGTGTTTGCGGTTTTGTGGTTGGGCCTCGCACCGTTGCTTTTGGGGTTGTTGTTTGATCTGGCGTTGGTGTTGCCGACCAAGACGTGGGCGGAGGAGGGGGTGGGGAGTTTGAGCCTGGGGGCTGATTGGTTGGTGGGGCTTGTGTTTTTGCATCAGTGGGCTTACCTGGCTGCAGTAGGGATGGTGGATGGTGCGTGGTTTCCGCGGGTGGGGGGGGAGGTGCCAGCAGCAGCAGCAGTAGGAGCAGCAGCAGCAGCAGGAGGAGCAGCAGGAGCAGGGGGGGAGGGAGGGAATGTCAACCAGGCGGCAGTGGCCGCGACAGTGGAGGCGTTGAAAGAGATTTTTGGGAGGTGGGATTGGGAGAGGGCCACACTGAGCAACCTTGTCAAGCCCTTCGTCTGGCCCCTCATCACCCAGCTGCTGGAGCTAGTAGCCGTGCCTGCCTACGCCGCATTCGGCCTCGCCTACCTCCGGGATCGAGCCCCGGATCTAACCTCTCTCGCGGCCGTGCCTTCTCCTGATGCTATCTCGACGGCGGAGTTGCAGATTTTGGTTTTTCGCATGACGGTCTTAGCGTGGGTTTTGGCGATGCTTTCTCTCAAATGTTTGGGGCCGCTTCATCGATGGTTGGCTTCGATTCAGGCGGTGGTGCGGGATGAGAAGTATCTGGTGAGGCTGGAGTTGGTTAATCACACTTAAATCTGAGCGATGAAGGAACGATAGATAGAGAAAATGAATAGGAAGGGAGGGAGGGAGGAAGGGATTATTAATCTGGTAATGGTAGAAATACATGGGGAGAAAGAGAGGAAGAGGAGGGAATTTTTTGTTGTACACAGGCGTGTCGTAGAAAAAAGACTTGCATTAATCAAAAGCAGCCCAGCCTAGCGCAAAACAAACAAATGACACAGGCCCTTTGGAAGGGAAGGAGGGAGGGAGGGAGGAAGAGAAGTACATTTTTTGAAGTGGCGTCCTATAGCGCTGGAAAATAATATCAGTAGCCAGGTAATGTGTGTGTATGGTATATGGGGATCATTTAATTCAAAGGGGCTACCCTCACGGTTCAAAAAGAGCGCGAGCGAGTGAGAGAGACGGAGAAAAGAGAGGAGATGTGCTCGAGGGTTCTGTACATAACAACAAGACAAACATAACTAAACTAACCATGAGTGCTGAAACAACAACTGCCGCGTCGCTGGTTTCACTAGTCATCATTTCGTACACTCTTTAAATTTGATAACCCCTCTCACAAGCGACTCGCGTCTTCCTGTGCCCCCATGGAGCTCAAGAGCTTATGCAACCGCAACACCGTGATCTTGGCCTGCTCCCCCGCCGCCACGGTCAGTTCGTAACCCGCTTCGTTGAGCATGCGGGCCTGCAGCAAGGCGAGCATCTCGTCGGCAGTCTTGCCCGTGGCACACACTAGGAAAATGTACCCGAATTGATCTTCGTACAATTTGTTGTGCTCCGCCAGGCTTTGCAGCGTCTCTTCTTTGGCACCCTCCGCCCCATTTTGTTCGTCCGCTTCCCATGCTGGGCCGTCGGCGCCGCTCTTGGCCTTGGCCGCCGCCTCGTATTTCTAGTTTTTTTTGGTAAAAGAAAGGGGGGGGGGAGGCAGAGGTGACATGCCTTGGTATTTATCAATATACCGGGCAGAAATAAGTGTACGTCATGTACTGACCTTTTTCAATGCCGCCGCGTCTCCAATGCGCGGATGCGCGGAAAAGGCCTCCAGGTAATCGGGTTTGGACAGGGACCACCAAGCCTTGTCCATGGCCGTCAGGACCGAGGCCGGCGAGGTGTGGGGGAATGTCTTGGTCACCACCTCCACCCACACACGGGAACCGCAGATGCGCAGGAGCTCCGTCTTTAGGTCCGCCACGGGCAGGGCATTCAGCTTGGTCAAGCCGTCTTGCTTGACCTTGAGAAGGGGAGGAGGAGGGGAGGGTGAGATTAGGAGGCGCTCGAGCTGGGTATTCTTTTCCTGGCCCTCTTCTTACCTGGTCTTCCGTCCGCATGCTGTAAATGTTTCCTGGGCCTATGTAGCGCGCCTGTGTGTGGGTGTGCGGTGTGTTTGCATTCAGAGTGTGTGCGGGAAGTTATTAAAAACGGCCGAGGACGCACGTTTCAGGAATTTCCATGGGCGCTGATTAGATGCTAGTCGCTCTTCGACTTTTCGAGCTAATCCTACTCTCATCATGCTCCACAAACCTTTAGAAGTGCGTACTCACTGCTGCTCAGCTTCTCATCCCCGCCCGCCCCTCTCCACGCCCACACAAGCACAGGCAAAACAGGCAGCAGCATCGATCCGAGAGAGTCTCCGCGGCCTCTCCCTTCTTCAGTCAACAGCCACGCTATTACCTCGACCAAACCCAACAACCAAAAAAACCATGGCGTACCCCAGCCTCGTCGACCTCCAAGCGCTCCAGCTCAAGCTCTACATTGGGGGCCAGTTCGTTGAGGCACCCTTGACCTTGCCGGTTATTGACCCGGCCACAGAGGAAGTCATTGTGAACGCGCCTGCGGGTAAGTGCAGGACTGGGGGGCAAGGCAGGGAGGGAGGAAGAAGTATGGCATGGGAGATGGCTGGCTAGCCGACCCACAATAAAGTGGGCACACATAAGACCAGTTCTTGTCTTACAAGATGCCCTGGCGAGGACGGAGGAATCATCGTGTGCAAGCAGCATGCCCATCTAGGGAGAGGAGAGGCTCATAGAACAAAAACGCAGAGCAGATCACCCGCGGGCTCCCCAAAACAAGCCACCACAACCCTTCACGCACACTTACACATCCCCATCCTCTTTCCCCACCACTCTCCCACCCCTCAACCAGCCACCGAATCTCACGTGAATCAAGCCGTGGAGGCCGCCCGCGGGGCCTTCCCCTACTGGTCCTCGCTCAGCGGGGCCGAGCGTGCCAAATACCTGGACGCCATCGCCGAGGCCGTCAAGCGCCGCAAGCCCGAGCTGGCCGAGCTCGAGTCCCGGGACAATGGCAAGCCTTTGCCTGAGGCACTGTGGGATTTGGATGATGTCAGTGGCACCTACACTTACTATGCTGGCCTGGCCCGTGAGCTGGATGGGAAGCAGTACGAACCCGTCACGGACCTGCCTCCCGGTGGGGATTATACAGCGTCTTTGCGTTATGAGGCTGTGGGGGTGGTCGCTGCGATTGTGCCTTGGAACTACCCCCTCTTGATGGCTACGTGGAAGTTGGCGCCGGCGTTGGCGGCGGGGTGCACGGTGGTGCTCAAGCCTTCGGAGGTGACGCCTCTGACGGCTCTTGCGCTTGCTAGGGTGTTTGAGGAGGTGGGCCTGCCTGCGGGGGTTGTCAATATTTTGACGGGCGGGCCGGAGAGTGGGGCGGTTTTGTCGAATCACGATGGGATTGATAAGATAACCTTCACAGGCTCGGTGCCTACGGGGATCAAGATTATGACTGCTGGTACGTTTTTTTTATTGGCGGAGTGGGCGAGAGAATGGGGAGAGGGGAAGAAGAGATTTGTTTGTGCTCGTGCTGTTTGCTTTCTTCTTGCTTGCCTTGAGTGGGAGAGAGTAGAGGGAGGAATACATGCAATGTTTTGTTTCTATTGGCTTTTGTATCGCTCGTCTTCTCTCGCCTTCTCAAACACACATCTCATCGCCCTCTTCCTTCCGTCCCTTCCTTCCTTCCTCCCTTTGAACAAAACAGCGGCCAAGGGCATCAAGAACGTTACCCTGGAACTCGGCGGGAAAAGCCCCGCCATCGTCTTTGACTCCTGCGACCTGGTCCGCGCCGTGGAGTGGGTCATGTTCGGTTGTTTCTGGACAAACGGACAAATCTGCTCGGCCACCTCCCGCCTCTTAATCCAAGAAAGCATCTACGAGCAATTCATCGCGAAGCTCGTGGAAGAGACGAATAAAATCCAGGTGGGTAACCCTCTGGCGGAAGGCGTTAAGATGGGCCCTGTGGTGAATAAGAGCCAATATGACAAGGTTCTTGGGTTTGTGGACCGAGCGAAGGCGGAGGGGGCTACAGTGGCGGCGGGGGGAGAGAGGCCGACGGATTGCCCGAGGGGGTATTTTATGCGCCCGACGATATTGACGGGGGTGAAGCCGTCGTTTGAGGTGTGGCGGAATGAGATTTTTGGGCCGGTCTTGTCGGTCATGCCGTTTAGCACGGAGGAGGAGGCGATTTGGTTGGCTAATGATTCGGAGTTTGGGTTGGCGGGGGCGGTCTTTTCGGGGGAGGAAGCGCAGTTGAATCGGGTGACGGAGCAGTTGAGGGTGGGGTGTGTGTGGAGGAATTGTAGCCAGCCGTGTTTTTCGCAGTTGCCTTGGGGGGGGATGAAGCGGAGTGGGTTGGGGAGGGATTTGGGGAGGGAGGGGTTTAAGTCCTATTTGGAGACGAAGCAGATTGTGACGCATGTGACGGCGAATCCGCTGGGGTGGTATAACATTGCTAAGCTTTAAGAAGGTGGAGAGTAAGGGAGTGTGAGTGTGGGTAGAAAGAAGATGAGTGGTGAGTGGAGGGGGTTTGACTGAACAAAAGGAGAGAGAACGAGAGAGTGAGAGGGGTGAGAGAAAGGCGTACGATATGCAGGTGTGATTATTAGTGAGTTGACAAGGCGGCTACAGATGTGATGGTTTCTGAGTCTAAATAAATTCAAAAAAGAAAAAGCATATGAGAATGCGAGGCGCACGTGTCTTTCCTAATTGATTTGTTTCTTAAATCCCTTGTAAGGGCTCGTGTGTGTTCAATATACGCATTTTTACTTCTGTGTTTTCGAGACACTCTTTTCCCCGCCCTTGTTCGCTGATACCACCACAGGCACTTTTTACGCATCTTCACTTAACCTCATAAAATATCCCTTTTCTTTCAGTCGTCAGTTTTACACGAGGAAGCTGTAGAGCAGGGTGTAACCCAACAGCACGCCCAGCATCCGCAAGTTGAGCAAACGATGCATGGCGTCACGGACGTGGTGCCAAACATTCTTTTGCGGGGTCGACTGGACATCTCCACGCGGCGACGACGATTTTGGCTGAGAACGGCTCTTGGCCGCCGCGACGGCGGGATCCTCAGGCTCCACCCACTTCTGCTGCTTTCGGAAAGGCCAGTGCTTCTGCTTGGGAGACCTCGCGGGAATAGCTCTCGTCTGCACGGTCGGGGCCTTTTTCTCGGGGGCGGGGTCGACAGGAGGGGAGGGCTTGTTCTTCGGAGGGGTGGAGGTCTTCTCCCCACGGGGCACGAACGAGACTTGAGCGACTGTGGGCTTCTGCTGCTGCTGGCGCGGCGGCGCGACGTTGCTGGATTGCTGCTTGCGTAAAATGCTGGCCACGCCTATCATGAAGAGGATGGCGATGGAGAGCAGGAGCAGGAAGTGGGGCCTGAACTTAGAATCATTGTACTTGACGCCTTCCATCTGCTGCTGCTTCACCCCCACATTCCCTGCCACGGTCATCCCCACCTTCCCCTCCCCGTCATCCTTCCCTTCCTCGTCGTCCGCGCTGCCCTCCTCCTCCTCCTCCTCTTCTTCATTCTCCTCCGCAATGTCACTCATCAAATTCTTCTTCGACATGCTCAAGTCGTGCTCGTCCATGCCCGCGTCATGGTCAAAACACTCCTCCTCCTCCTCCTCCTCCTCCTCCTCCGCTTCCTCCTCCTCCTCCCCATCCTTATTCCACCCCTGGTCGTCCGAAGGGCGCGTCGACCCATCCAGCGAGTTCCCGTCATCTTGCTGCAAGCGATCTGGGACCGGGGTAGGGGGAAAGAGCGGGGTAGCGGGCGACAAGGTGACGATGACTTTATCCGAGAAGGAGACTCGCTTCCCGTCTGTGTGTGCGTGTGTGTGTGTTTGTGTAATATGTGAAAGAAGGAGAGGGGGAATAAGTGAGCGCACATATTTTTCTTCTGTGTCAAATTTGGCTTGTTCGTACTAACGGGAGAAGCAGGAAGACCCCCGGCGGGTCGTGACATTGCTGTTGCCATTGCTGTTGCTGCCATGTATGCTGCTGCTCGTCTCGTCGTCACCTTCATAGTGGTCCTCGTCCTGCTTAAATTGAGCAGCCCCGCGGGTACTACGGTCTATGTGCTGCTCTAACATCTCCTCGTTCTCATACAAGCCCCCCGCTCCTGCTGCTGCTGCGGCTGCTGCTGCTGCTGCTGCTTGCGCAATCGCCGGCGTGACTGCGTCCTCCCTCCCGTCTTTTAAGTTGGCCAAACTGTGATTCAGGTCCTGCTGGAAGAGCATCATGGGGCTACTAGGGCTAGCTAGGCCCCCCACCAGCAAGCTCTTGTTGGCCTGGGCCTCTGCGATCAGGTGGAAATCAGTGGGGGACATCACGTTCAGCTTGTGTCGGAGCATCTGCTCAGCTCGTCGGCTCGCGCTGTTGGTGTGGCGGGAGCCACTGTTCGACCCTGTGCTGTCGCTTCGGATGGAGCTGGTCGTGGAGCCGTCGTCTGAAGAAAGTTCCCAGGCCACCGGGCGGGACTGTGTGGTGTTGAGTTTGTGTGGATGGGAAGAGAAGATGGTCAGGGGTTGCGAGTAATTCAAAGGCATTTAGCATATGAAAGCCCTCGGCCATCATTTGCCACGTACCAGTGCAGCCTGCAACGCCGCGTCCTTGAAGCGGGGATTGTTCTCCAACTTGTACTTCAGTAACTTCTGGTGGAGTTCTTGCTGGCTGGCGGACGAAGAGGGTTTCGCGACGCGCGGCGCCCCTCCTCCTTCTCCTCTCCCTGCTGCTGCTGCTGCTGCTGCTGCGGCGGCGGCGGTGGCGGCGAAACTACCTGGTTGCCGCTTGCTCGCTGACAAGGTCGAAGGAGAAGAAGGGGCCGCGGCCAATCGGGAGCTGGACGGGGACGGAGAGGTCATAGAGCTGCTGCTGCTGCTGCTGCTGCTGCTGCTGCGTCGCGTGTGCCGTGGCATGGAGGCTTGGAGGGTCGGGTGGTCACGGACTAGGCGAGTCTGAGTCTCTTTTGTTAGTTTGTGGAACACCTGCACTGCCTGCTCTGGGTACTTGCGGGTGAGCACCAGGAAGCTTTGCGTGGACCAGTCCCGGTTGGCTTTGCTGATGGACATGATGTCAAGGGCGAGGCGCTGTGTGTTGGTGATGGGGAAGCAAAGAGAAGAAGGAAGGAGAGAGGTGTCTTGCATGAGTGAAAGTGGAAAGAGAAAATTGAGAGAAGCTGTGGGAAAAGACATGCACAAGGGGAAATCGCATGAGGAGATGATCAATACTACGCACCTCACGGAAGGCCGGCATGTGCGCCTGGACGGAGGACGGCGGCCACTTTTCAATGGCAATCTTGATAAGCTGGTACAGCTGACGCCTGATATTCCCGTCCATGGCGCCCAAGAAAAGTGCAAGCAAGCGCCCTTCTGCCTCGTAGCAGTGGGAGACAATGGCACACATGCTTTGGTAGGCCGAGCTGCTGACGGGCCCTCCGCCCTTCTCCAAGCACGCCAGCAGGTCAGGCGTCACGATCATGGCAAACTCAGCCCCGCGGTAGGTCCACCCCCGAGCCAAAGTAGGGACAAAATTGCACGCCTCGCGACAAAGCGGTTCGTCGTTGACGCGATCGAGGTTCAGGAAGAAGGCCAGGACCTTGCCGAGCGCGACCATCACCTCTGGATCCGCCACCTCTGCCTTCTCGTGGAGAATCTTGAAGAGTTTTTGGACGCGCTTCAGCAGGTCATGCATAGAAGCCAGGTCTCCGTGCCGGGACTCGTCTTCTACCTGTTGTGCGTGTAAAGGTTGATGTGTAATGAGCCATCATCAGCCAGCATGGCCCACTGCACTACTGGTCTCTTCTTGCTGGGGGGGAGCAGCACGCAGAGGACTACACGAGTGAATAGGTACAAACCAGGAGGGTCAGGTTGTCTAGGGCCAACGTGAAGCCGACCAAATCAAAGCCCCGGTTGCTGATGGTGGTGGTAGGAGTGGTGTTGTCATCGGTGTCCGCCGCGTTGCTGCTGCTGCTGCTGCTGCTGCTGCTGCTGCTGCTGCCGGCGGCCGTGGAGGCACGCATGCTTGCCTGTGCGAGATGGGGAGTGGCAGAATTTGAATTGAGTCTTAGCTAGAGGTGACATGGTACTGGCATGCCATTGTAGAGGGGCAATTTGCTGCGTGCCCTGATTGCTTTGGACATAGGGCTTAGGCCTACATATTTGAATTGAGCCGAGGTGAGACGAGGAGGCGCAGCGGGGAGAGACAAAGCAAGGCAGCGCTCGAAGAAAAATACAGGCAACAAGAGACTTCTAGCTGGGGAATGCCAAGCTGCCACCACAGCACACCACCACAAGAACACGTCAATAGGAAAGCGCTTGAGCAGGACAAACAACAAGACCTTAGCAAGTGGGCCGGGGAGGGGAGTTTTCTTGGCGATGATGCGGCTTCGCGTGAGGACTCTGCGCGGCAGGAGAACCAACCCTGGCCGTGTAAACCACACACAAGGCTTCCTTCCTCCGTCGTTTGCCCTCCCCTCCCCCTTGGGCTTGGTCACCTTTGTTTACTTGAAACAAGGGTAATTGTGCCTGGTGGTGTTATTGTGCATCGTGTGTGGTTGTGGACAGGGATTTTGGAGGAGGACGTTGTCGAAGGCGTTGGTGGTGGGGCTTGCTTCCCACCATCCGCCTTCTTCGCCTCTCTTCATGCCTGCCTAGCGCTTGCTTGCTTGTCATAGGCTTTCGTTTTGTACTCACGCATCCCTGTCTTCCATTCACCTATGATCACAGGGCATTTCGCTTGTTGTTCGAGTCAGTCATGGTGGTAAGTTTGAGGCAGAGATGGGAGGAAGAGAGGGAGGGGTGGGGTGAGGGGTGGGTTGGGATGATGGTGTATGCTTGGAGGGGGAAAACGCTGCCTGTCTACAAGTCCTGCAGCACTGCCGGGGGTTTCTCAGCGTCTTTGATGTGAGGATAGGGGAGCGCTGCTGCCGTCGTGGGGAATGGGTGGTGTGGATGGACTTGCCAGCCACGCTTTCCCCCAGCCTCCTCCATCCGCAGCATCATCGTCGGAGTTATTCCATGGCCCTGGCTTCTGGATCCTCGTCATTGTGTCTTTCTCTCTCCTATCCCTCTGCATGCACATATCCCAACCTCTTCCAACTTATTTCCCTCCCTCTCTCCCCCTCCTCCCCTCCCTCCTTCAGCAATCGCGGCTCCGTCAGTACCAGGTGGTGGGACGGCACGTGCCCACCGAGGCGCACCCCACCCCCACGGTGTTCCGGATGAAGATCTTCGCGCCCAACGAGGTGGTGGCCAAGTCCCGTTTCTGGTACTTCTTGCACCAGATGCACAAGATGAAGAAGACCACGGGCGAGATTCTGGACATTAACGAGCTGGTGGAACGCAACTCCCGCATCGTCAAGAACTACGCCATCTGGATCAAGTACGACTCCCGCTCCGGCACGCATAATATGTACCGCGAGTACCGTGACTTGACCCTCACGGGCGCCGTGGACCAGCTCTACTCCGAGATGGCGGGTCGCCATCGTGCTCGCTTTCGCTCTATCCAGATTATCCGCACCGGGGTCGTCGCCGCGAAGGACACCAAGCGCGCACACACCATGCAGTACCACGTACGTTATGAGCATAGCTGGCTTTTTGTGCTAGGGTGGAGGAGGGAGGGATGGAGGGGGTGCTTTTGTTGCCTTGTGTCTTATTATTTGTATATTTGCATGTGTGGTGTTCTGTTATCTTCTCCTCATCTCTCCTGTCCTCTGACTTCCATTTCCAACCACATTTACTCACCTACCCCCTCTCTTCCCTTTTCTAATCCCAACAGAACTCCAAGATCAAGTTTCCGTTGCCCCACCGCATCCAGCGACCGCCCACCAAGAGCCTGCGTGGCGTCTACAAGGCCGTGCGACCCAACACCTACTACCACTAGAGAACCACTCCTTCTTCCTCCTCCTCCTCCTCTTCCTGGTGATGAATTTTTAGTCGAAAGAGGAGAGAGATCTGCCGCTGCTTCGATGGGCGGTTGAGGAAGAGATGGAAATTCTGGGGTGTGGGGAGGGAGAGGGAGGGAGGCAGGGAGGGAAGGAGTGGCGCCGTTTGGATACGGGCACTTCGACAGCTACAACGAAAGAAACGAACCAAAACTATTCTTTTTCGCGGACGTTCATCTATCTATGTGCATGTGGTCTTTTCTTTTCTCTTTGTTTTGGTCTCCGTCTTGCTAGTCCCTCTTACTCTTTCCCTGCTGTCTCTTTTCAGCTACAACTTTCCTCTGTTAGTGGTCCGTCTCCCTATTTTATCTTCTTCTTTTTTCCTCATCTCTCATTCCCTCTCTCATGCAGGCGCCAAAGGCAACCGCAACAAAACCGCCAACCCAATACTTACCACACTCCCAATCAGCGTATTCAGAAAATTAATAAACTCATTAGTCGCCCACGGGTGCTGGTCATTCTGCAAACTCGCCCCCAACAAACTCTCGACATTGGTAGCCACAAAAGCAGCAACCAACACCAGCGGCACCGCATTCCAACCCATCAACTTCAACCCTACCCCCGCCCCCGCCATCAAAATAGAACCCACCACTCCCGCCAGGGTCCCTTCTAGACTGACGGCGCCTTCCGTGCCGGGAGGGACGGGCTTAAAGGTCGTGATGAGAAACGTTCGTTTGCCATAGGCCTTGCCGATTTCACTTGCAAAGGTGTCTGACAGCTTAGTGGCCAGCGAGGCGACGTACCCGATGAGGAGGATGGGGATGTAGGCGGGGAGGAAGAGGGTGGCAATGGCGCACAACGTGCCCTGTGATTTTGTATGATTTTGTGAGAGGGATTAAGTAAAACAAAATTGTAAAATGCAATGACAACCCTCCTCGCCTTCCCACCAAAGACCCAAAAAACGCACCGCTGCTGCTGACCCCCACACATTCTCCGGCCCCCTAGCCCCACCCCGCTTCTCCGCAATGCCCAACGCCTCCTTCTCCGCCTGCTTCACCTTCGTCACAAGCGACCCAAAAATCAAATACAACACACACAAAGCCCACCCGCGCCAGCCCAGCGTCGACCACAACGCCACCCCTAACGCCCAGGCATGCAACAATCCCGAGGACGTCAACCAGCGTTGCTTCACCGCCATCCCCAGAATAGCGAGCGCCGAGTTAGTCCATAGCCCAGTCCCCACATTGGCCGAATATGCGGCAAATTCCGGGAGGCTGATAAGCGCCAGGCGAGAGAGCGCGCGGCGCGGCCCCAGCAACAGGCCAGAGGAGGTGGTCGACGTATCGGCACAGATGTTCGTCGTCGTCGTCGGGCTCTTGGTGAAGGACAGGACGGTGGAGGGGAAGGCACCAGTAGGCCGAACAGAGGAGAGGAGGCTCGAGACTCTCTTACAGAGGCAGCCTCGGGGTCCACTTAGAAAGGCGCCCGTCGTGGAGGAGGCAGTGGCCTGCTGCACGGGCAGAAGCATGAGGAAGACGCAAGGGAGTAGCGCCAGGAGCAGCATGGGGTGCGCGTGCAGGAACTTCATCCTTCGTGGAAGCAGCAGGGAGTTGCAGTACGTGAGGTGATGATGCTGATTATGTGGGACAGAGATGGCGTCGTAGTCGAGGACGAGACGTCAGAATTTGGTCCCCGCCACACTACGCGGTACCTGTGGAGGTCAATGTTGTGATGGGACAAGGCGTGGGTCAGTTTTTGGCTTGTTGTGGTGGATTAGAAAGGGTCTAAGGCCTCAGAACAGTGATGAGTTGAAGGAGGGGTTGTTGTCAAATCAGGCTGCAGCGATGGCTTTGCCTTTCCATTTGCCATTGGTGGTCCCCTACAGCCAACCCTATCATCTATCATCTATCACAACCTTCACATCACACAGGAGCTGTTTTCCCAAGCTTGTGGCCTGAGCACCGAGCGCAAAGGTCAGACAAAGCCTCTCCCGTAGAACAACGTATTGCTATAGTATCAAGCCACTTCTGGCCCCACCCCACCCCTTTTCAAAACCCAAGAGCCATGAGTGACGAGGACAAGGTCCAGCCGGAGCTGGTGGTGGGCCACGAGGGGGAGGTCAACGAGGTGTCGTACACGAAGCGGGACTTGCTGATTTACGCCGTGGGCATTGGGTAAGTGTGGTTGAGCTGGGTTTGGAGAGGCTTGTCGAACCCCGTCGACTCAACCCACCCCTCTCTCATTTCTAGGTGCAAAAACACGCCCAAGGAGCTGCCTTTTCTCTACGAGGACCACGAGAGTTTTGTGGCTTTTCCCACCTTCCCCATCGTGCTGCCCTTCAAGGGCACGTCCCACGACGTGGTGCCGTTTCCCTCCCCGACGCTCTTCTCCTTTCCCCCGGGCCTCCCTGTGATGAACCCGGCCATGACCCTCCATGCCGAGCAGGTACGTAGGAAAAGGCAACGGAGAGATGGACGAAGTTTTATATCGTTTTTACTCCATTGCATCGCTTTTTGTTCGGTCCTGGGGATTGATTGCACGAGGCACACAACTCAGGTCTCACCCATCCATCCTTCATCCCACTCACACACCCACAGGCCATCTACATCCTCGAGCCTCTCCCCACGGATGGTGCAGTGCTGACTACCAAGAGCAAAATTTTGGTACGTGTCCGTGTGCGTGTGAGAAGAGAAAATATGTGAGAGAGAGGCAAATATGATTTGGGCGTCGTTTCTTTCTCTTCCGTGGAACCCTGCCCATTGTTCATCTGCCAGAAGAAACCCAGGTGGTGGCGTCTAGGGCTCTCCTTTCTTCACTCTATTGTAGAGAGGAATTATGTCATAGACCTACCATACATTTATTTAATCTATTTATATTGTATCTCCTTTTCCCCCTTCCCTATTTTGAACCACTGGCTCAATAATTCGCGTTGCTGCTATGCTGGTCATCCACTCATTTGTATCGCCCCTCCCCTTTTCTACCAGGGTATCTACGACAAAGGCAAAGGCGCCTTAATGCGAGAAGAAACCCGCTTCACCAACGTACAAGGCCGCCTCATCGCCGTCTCCATCTCGGGTAGTTTCCTCCGAGGGGTCACAGGTTTCCAAAGCAAAGGCCCGGAGCTCCCAGCACGTATCACAGCCCCCTCCCGTGCGCCCGACGCGGTGGTGGAAGAGACGACACTACCGGAACAAGCATTGATTTATCGTTTGTCGGGTGATTATAATTCATTGCATGCCGACCCGGAAATTGCGCAAACGGTGGGTTTTGACAAGCCTATCCTCCATGGCCTGTGCACCTTTGGTCACAGCGCGCGGGCTGTCCTGCAAAGTGGGTTGGTACCTGATAATAACCCCGCGCTCTTGCGTTCGGTCACAGCGCGGTTCTCCAAGCCGGCCTACCCGGGCGAGACTCTGGTGACGAGCTGCTGGAAGATGGAAGGGGAGGGGGGGGGTCGCATTGTGTTCCAGACTACAGTCAAAGAACGGGGGGTGGTGGTGTTGGAAGGCGGACTGGCCGAGGTTGGGGAGGCGGGGGCGGCTGGGAGCACTTATAGCAAATTGTGAAGAAAAAGAAAGGGAAGGATTGAGATAAGGGAGGATGAATGATTGACGTCAGGGAGGGTTGAATATGAAGGGAGAGGAGAGAGGAGGGATGGGACAGGAGATTCTGTGTTACATGGCCAACATGACGAGACAGAGACGGCTACTCCTAGAAGAAACACACAAAGCATACTGTATACAAAGAGAACTGATTGACCCAATTGTTTCTTTGCTGCTCGTATGATTGTCCACCACCGCCACCCACCCACCACTCACTCTCCCCTCCCCACTACGATCACAGAGATAATTGGAGGACACCCCTGGTCGCCTCGCCCAAAGCTCGCGCTCATCCTCCAACTCCACCTTGGCTCGGACCATCTCTTCCCGCAGGGCCCGCAACGCCGTATCGCGTGCCTCCGCATCAGCCCGTGCCTGCACCAACAGCGTCTGGCACTTGACATGCTCCTCCTGCAAGGCTAGCAGCTCGCGTCGTGCCCCCTCCGCTTCCGCCTGCCAGTCCTCCATCTCTTCCAAGGCCCGGGCCAGCTCTTTCTGTAGCACTGCCTCCCGCGCCTGAATCTCCTCCACAAGGGCAGCATCGCGCTGGTGGCTTGCGTTCAACATAGCGCCGTACTCGGTATTTACTCGCATGAGTTCCGCATGCGCCGTCGCCACTTCCGACCGCAGCGCCTCCTCGTTTGCATTCATGTTCTCCATGGTCAACTTCCCCCTATCCACCTCCTCCCGTAGTCGGTTGGAGTCCTGCCGTGCAGCCTCCGCCGCCGCCTTGGCTGACCGCAGGTCCTCCTTCAAGCGGGCGTACTCTGCCTGTGCCGTCTGCAGTAGGGATTGGCTTCTCCCGGCCTCCGGTGCTGACGCCTCGACCTGGGCTTGGTACTGGGCCTTCCATTCCATCGCTTCCCCCTCCGCCTCCGTCACCTCCTCCTGCAAGCACTGCAACGCCGTGTCGCGTGCCTCCGCATCCAGCCCGGGCCTCCACCAACATAGACTGAATCTTGGCATACTCCTCCAGCAGCACCAGCAGCTCTCCTCGTGCCGTCTCGGCTGCCAGATCAGACGACTCCGTTTCCACCTTAGCCCGAGCCAGCTCTTCCTGCAATGCCGCAGCAAAGGATGCTTGGCCTTCTTCTTGGGCAGTCTGGAACCGCGCGAGTTCCTCCTGCGCAGCCACCAGCTTTCGTCGCGCCGTCTCGGCCGCCAAATCAGACGCCTTCATTTCCACCTTTGTTCGGGCCAGCTCTTCCAGCAGGCTTGCGACAAGGATTGCTTGGTCATTGTGCGTCGCGCTCACAAGCTCTTGTTGGACAGCCTGGAATCGCTCTAATTCTTCCTGGGTGGCCACCAGCTCTCGC
>Ga0209491_10001359_pt1 | contig 48199 bp, 41 predicted proteins | sample BON02_FD_187213 | JGI IMG/M metagenome (GOLD analysis project Ga0209491, IMG submission 187213) | Freshwater microbial communities from Lake Bonney liftoff mats and glacier meltwater in Antarctica - BON-02 (SPAdes) (version 2) | ecosystem: Environmental > Aquatic > Freshwater > Ice > Glacier...
TCCTCACCCTCCTCGCGCCGTGGATTTTTGGAGGTCATGGAGAAATTCCCTATTGGGGCCGGTGCTATCTCTGGGAGATGAGTTTTTATCTTGGCGTGGGTGGTCTTCTCCTTGCGGCTTTTGGCGCATGGAACTCCAAAAATAAAGCTCCCAACATCCGGCTGGGAATCCTTGTTCTCGTGGCCTTGATTCTCGCCCTGGGAACCCATACGCCTCTCCACCACCTTCTCTACGATTGGCTGCCGGGGTTCGGGTCCTTCCGCGGTTCGTCCAAATTCCTGTTCTTTGCCGGACTTTTTCTCGCTCTTTTTGCCGGTCTGGGGATGGATCGCCTTTTAAGCGGAGACAAACCCACCCGCGCCCTCGGGATCACCGCGCTCGTCTTGGGGTTCGGGCTGTTGGGCACATCGTTCTGGCTGAGCCGATCCGGTCCCGATGGCCTGCGTCATCTGATCGCAGCCATCCTCGCCACCAAGGAGAGCTACCTCAATCCCGAGGTCCTTTCCCTTCCAAAATTTCTCTCCTCCCTGAACGAAGCCACCCGGCAATCCTTGATTCTGGCCGGCAGTCTCTGGATCGGCTTTGGCCTCCTTTGGCTGGCGTCCCGCCGCTGGCGAAAGCTTGCACCCGTTCTCGGTGGCGCTGCCATTCTGGAGATCGCCGTTTTTGCCGGGAGTACGGTCGCCACATTTCCCCTCGCCCAGTTCACCTATCAGCCCGTGGCTGAGTATTTGGAGGCTCACCCCGGCGACTATCGAGTCCTCAACACCGTCAATCCCGACTCCTCCATGCTTCTTCGTAAGGGAAACGTATGGGGATACGATCCGTCCGTACTCAAACGGTATGCCGAATTGCTAACGGTGACCCAGGGAGGAAATCCCGCCCAGGCCTCTCAATACCTCCCCTTCAGCACCTTTCACCCGATTTTGGCCATGCTCCGCTGCCAATGGGCATTCCTTCCCGGCGAGAACAATCAAATCACGATCAAGCCGTTTCCGGATCCCTTCCCGCACTTTTTCCTCGTCAGCGACTATCAAGTGATTCCCGAGGCCTCTAATTTGCTGGAGGCCCTCCGCAACCCGGGCTTTGATTTAAAGACAAAGGTTCTCCTTGAGGAAGAGCCCAATCCGAAACCCGATCCCGGAACGCCGGACGGCACCATTCGCGTTCTCGATTCCTCCACCGATCACTGGACCCTGGACGTCGAAACCGATCGCGCCGCCCTCCTCGTGATCCCGGATTCCTATTCTCCGGACTGGCAGGTCACCGCTCGACCCGACAGCGCGCAGAAAGAATATTCATTGCTCCCGGCTAATCATGCCCTCCGCGCCATTCCGCTCAGCAAGGGGCATCACGTCTTCACGATGGAATACCGGCCTCGCGGATTCCGCCTCGGAGCCATCCTTTCGGTCCTCACCTGGAGTCTTATGATCGCCTGCTTTGCCATACCAACTTTCCGTCGAAAACGGTGATTGAGATAGCCGCAAAAAAGCGCAAAGGAAGCGAGTTACGTCTGAAATGAGTGACAGCGGTCGCTTCCGGGGGAGGGCGAGGCTCCCGCCAAGCCGACTCTTTTTGCTCAGAAGATCTTCGCTCAATGGAGACTCGTTGGTCGTTCGCATTGTGGCCGATTGAAGTCACGGCTCGGCAGGAGTCTCGCCCTCCCGGTGAAACGAGAAGCTCAGACATCCTGATGCGCCTGAGGAGGCGAGCTTGTGATCGGGAAATTGCGTGAGACACGGGAGGCGTTGGAGTCCCGCCTTTAGCCGGTTCGCCACAGCGGCCGCCTAAAGGCGGGACTCCAACAACGGCTCATCCCGATTCCCTTGGAATCAGGATGCCTAATGTTGACATTTTGTCACATTGATGACATTTTGTCCTTATGCGCGTGATCAAAGCGAAACAAGTCCGGCAATGGGCAACCGATCACGCATCAGCCGCCGCATCTCTCAATCGCTGGCTGGCCATGGCCCGCAAGGCACACTGGCAAAGCTTTGCTGATGTGCGATTGGTCTGTCCCAGTGCGGACCAAGTGAGGGTTGCCAGCCATCGAACCGTGCTAATTTTCAACATCGCCCGCAACGATTTCCGCCTGATCGTAGCGGCGCACTTCGATCGGGCCCGTCTCTACACCTTGCGTTTCATGACTCATACCGAATATTCCAAAAACCGATGGAAAGCCCAATTATGAAAACCGATACCCGCAAAACGAAAGACATCGTCTTCGCTGATCTGCCCTGCGATTATCCCGGACTCTGTGGCCATTATCTCCCCCGGCCCATTCACTCCACTCGTGAGTATGCCGCCGCTGAAGCCGTCGCCAACAACATGGCTGGCTACGAAGATTCCATGACCGAGGATCAGAAAGACTATTTCGAGGTCCTGACCGATTTTATGGAGGACTACAATGAGGCCACCGATCCCTATCAACCGGCCGTCTCCGGGTTGGAGATGCTCAAGGGGATCATGGAGGAACATGAGATGAGCGCGGCAGCTCTGGCCCGCATCCTGGGTAGTGACCGCAGCCTGGGAACCAAGATCTTGACCGGAGAGCGCCGCATCACCGCCGATCATGCTCGGGTCCTGGGCGAACACTTCAAACTAGATCCCGGTGTATTTCTTTAACCAACCATCCAGCGAAGGTTTCAGTCCATGCCTATGTGCAAATTCCGCATTGGATTCGGCAATGCCGCTTCGCAGGGGCGATGTGCAATGTCCCCGAACCGTCACGCCACGTCGAAATCCCTAACCCGAATGGCCCTCGTTCGCCGACGGATCTGGCGCATCGTCGATATTTCCGGTCGGAGATTGACATCTCTTGATGAGCTAAACTAACCTTAGTCCATGATTCAGGTGAATACTCATGAGGCAAAGACGCGGCTTTCCGCTCTTATTCAGGCGGTGGAAGACAGGGGGGAAACCGTTGTGATCTGTCGCAACCGGAAGCCGGTGGCGGAACTTCGCGCTATCGCGAGGGCAGGCAAGGCGTTTCTCCCCCCCCATCAGGACCTGCAGCCCCTTGCCATCAGCCCTGATTTTGATCCCATAGCCGAAGTGTCCGAGGCGGATTGGCCGGACGACGTACGATGATCCTGCTCGATACCTGCGTCCTCTTCTGGCTGGAATGTGATCCGAAGCGGATTTCGGTGTCTGCGAGGGAAGCCATGCAAAATCGCGATGTCGTGCTCCACGCATCCGCCATCAGTGCTTTTGAACTCGGACTGAAGGTACGGAGGGGCCAAATTCATCTGCCTCTCCCGGTCGGGGAATGGGTCCGTGAAGTATGCGCTCGTCGAGGGATTCGCTTGCTTCCGGTTGATGCGGCGCTGGCCGGACGTTCGACCGAACTCCCCCCCATCCATCGTGACCCCTGTGATCGTTTTCTCATCGCCACCGCTCAGCTTGCCGACCTATCGATCGCCACTCCCGACGCCCACATCAGCGAATATCCAGACCTGCGGGTGATTTGGTAGTTCCACTGCCAGCCCCGGGTGCGGAAGGCGTCAGTCCGTGCCTATGTGCAAATTCCGCATTGGTTGCAAAAGAACCGCGTTCCGCGTTCCTCTACGACGTAGCGGCTGCAACGGATGCGCAGCAACGGCCAGGCTTTCAAAATGGAACATTTTTCGTCAGTGCTCGTCTCGCGTTCCGCACTTTGCAACTTTCGGAGATTCGCCCGGCGCGAGGTGCAAAGAATGGCATTCTTGACGCCATCCCATTCGTGTGTAGGTTTACTTAAGAATGAGTAGCCGGGAATTGATTCGTCTCTTGAAGGCTGCGGGGTGGGAGTTGAATCGAACGAGGGGGTACCATCATCAATTTAAACATTCTGAAATTCCGGGAGTTGTCACTGTGCCGCACCCAAAGAAAGATCTACCGAAGGGGACGGCTCGCGCCATCCTTCGCTCGGCAGGTATTGAGAACCGAAAATTATGAATTATGCCATCGCTATTGAAGAGGAATCGGGCCGGGCTTTCGGGGTGGAGGTGCCGGACTTGCCGGGGTGTTTTTCTGCCGGTGATTCCCTGGACGATGCCCTGATGAATGCCCGTGAGGCGGTTGCTTTTCATCTGGAAGGCCTCTTGGATGCCGGGTTGCCAGTGCCTAAACCTCGCGGGGTGGCGGCTTTTGCCGGCCGACGGGAGTTTGCGGGTCGCACCTGGGCGGTTGTCTCTGTCGATTTGGCTTCTCTCTCGGGTCGCGCCCGCAGGTTAAATATCTCTCTCCCGGAACGCGTGGTTCGCCGTATTGATGCCGCTGCCGCGAATTCCGGGGAATCTCGCTCGGGCTTTCTCGCTCGGATCGCTCTGGAGGCGGTTTGAAGAATATTCTCCGCATGTGAATAGCGATTTACGGATCGGCACCTCCGTGAACCTAGAAAAATTTAACCAACCTTCCATGCACGACGCCCCATCCATCCCGCCCCCTCTCGCAGTCGATCTCGACGGCACCCTCGTAGCCGATGATGTTTCGGTGAAAACGATTTTGCACCTCCTGCGAAAGAACCCCTTCTCCATCGTTCCAGCCGTGGTCTGGTATTTGACCGGGGGTCGGGCCCGGCTCAAACACGAGATTGCCCTCCGGGTCCCCCTCGATCCCGGCACCCTCCGCTATCACTCCGGGGTGATGGATTTTCTTCGTGAAGAACGTTCGCGCGGACGGACTCTCATTTTGGCCACCGCCTCGGATCAAATTTATGCCGACCTCATCGCAGCCCACGTCGGGCTTTTTGATCACGCCATGGGCAGTGATGGGAAAATCAGCCTCTCCAGCCACCGCAAGCGGGACGCCCTCCTCGCCCGTTTCGGCAAATATTCTTATATGGGCAATAGCAGCGCCGACCTCGAAGTCTGGCGCGGAGCCGAGGAAGCCATCGCCGTGGCCACCCCGGAGGCGGTCCTAAAAAAACTCAAAACCTTCAAAACTCCGGCGAGGATTTTTTCTTAGCCGTAACAATTTAGACAGGATTAACAAGATTAACAGGATTGGTTGAAAAAGACACTAAAGGCAGCGAAGCCGAACTCACGCGGAGGCGCGGAGACGCTGAGATTTACAACAAAAAGCCCACTCATCTTGAAGGCGTTCTCCTTCGTAACTTCTTCTCCTCTGCGTCTTGCGCCTCTGCGGGAGATTCTATTTCGGTTGTCAGGTTTAAACGCCTTGATTCTCCGCGTCTCCGCGCCTCCGCGTGATACAGTTTCTTTGGTTCTTTCCTGAAGCTCAGATCGGATACGACCGCTGCAGCCCCTCGCGGAAACTCATGGGATTGTAGCCGAGATCTTCCTGGGCGCTCAGTTTTTTTCTTAGACTGCCGTGCAAACAGAATGATCTTCCTTCCGTTCCCGGCTCATAGTTTCGGACGATGATCCGTCCTCGCTCGAACCAAAGTCCGTTTCAGTGGCCACTTGATATTCGTCTCCAACCCGTAGGAACGATGATGTGATCGGGCCCCGTGGGGTCGTGATGCGCAGGCGTCCCCTTTCGAGTCCTCCCGGCGATGGGGTCTCGTCAAATGTCTTCCACCCGGGCGAGGTGGGGCGGAGGCCAAAGAGATGCCGCACGATCACATTCGCGGGGGAACTCCCCCAGGGATGCGCCCAGCTCATATTCTGCTTCGGATTCGTCAGCCAGGATTCCGTCGTGGCGACCGCTCCATGACGGATCATTTCGAGCCAGGATCGCTCGCCGTCCGATGTCATTAAGGCCACCGCATGGTCTGGGGCGTCATTCATAAACAACATTTCCAGAAGGAATTGAGCTCCAAAAACACTGCATCCCATCCCGCGTTGCTTGATAAAACTCAGACAATGGTCGCGCCGGTCCTCTGGAACGAGGCCAAACCGCAGGGCATACATATTGGCATGAAAAGAGCTGTGCGCACTCCCGAGCGAATCGACATAGAGACCGGTCGATTCATTGTAAAGCCGCCGGTTAAATCCCTCCCGCAAAACCTCCGCCTGCCCGGCAAAGGATTCGGCCTCGTCCTCCCGACCGAGAAAACCAGCCACCTCCGACAAAGATTGCAGGTCCCAATATGCAAAGGCATTGCCTATGGCATTTCCCGCCCCAAACTCAAAGCCATCCCGCTCATGCGCGGGCCAATCCACGATGATTTCCCGGGGAAATTCCAAAATCAACCCATCGACCATCAACCGGTGAAAAGTCGTCTGATCACGCAAAAAGGCATAATGTTGGTCCACGAAATCATAATCGCCGCTGTGAAGAAGGTATTCTCGAAAGAGCGGGATAAAACACTGCCACCATTCGCAGGGCCAGGTGGGGTGGCTGGTGAGGTAAGCCAAGGTTCGACGCGATATTTCCGGGGAACCTTCCGTGCCAAAGTGGGTCAACATTGTGACATAGGTGTCTCCTTCATAGGCCAGACGCTCGCGGGTGAGGCAGTCGGTGAAAACGTCGGCGGTCGTGTGGACGACGGTATTTTTACACAGGCTCCAGACCGTCTCGAGCCGACGCTCTGAACAACGAAACTCTGATCGGCTTTCATCAAAGGGCATCCCCAAAGCGATGGCTTGAATCCGGGCCGCATCGAACTGACCATGCCAGCCCACGACTTCCGCATAGCGGAACATGCGGGTCCCAAAATGGGAAAGCGGCTCGGAATCGGGAGCAAAAGTCCAAAGTTCCTGAAAACAGTTTTCCGTCCGCAACTGATAGCGGGCATGGCCGCTGGGCTGAAGTTCCTCCGCCAACCGCAATTCAATGGCTCCGCCACCCGCCGGACCGGAGAGTTCCATTCCCCCAAAAACGGGACGCCCAAAATCCACCAAATAGTTTCCCGGACCCAGTTCGCGCACCGCAACCGGCTCACATCGAGTGAATTGGTAGCGAGGCGGGCGAGAAATTTCACACGCGTCCCCCGCAAGGCCAAACCCACGGGCGTGTGACCAGCTCGAGTCGTCGAATTCCACTTCTTTCCAACCTTGAGGATAGGCGATTCCGTCGATGTGTTCCGGATACTCTCCAGGAGAGGCCCCCCCCTTGGCAAACTGGTCAAGGCCGGGCCGTTCCCAGCAAATAGAACGATAAACCGTATTGGCCTCACGCTGACGCCACTCCTGCGAGCTACCGATGGTGGAACAATCTCCCTCTTCGTCCTCCATGGTCAGAGCAAGAGCAAATCCTCTCGCTTCCCCACGGGAATGCACCGCAATCACATTCGGCCCACACCTCAAGCAGGCGGCCACCTCACATTCCATCAAAAGCGGGACACCATCTTGCAAAGACCGAAAGGGTCCTGCGGCCACCAGGACCCCATTGAGGAAGACGCGGTACTTCACAAAACTGCCACCGAGAAGCTGATTATCATAGGGATACTTCGAGGGCAGGATTTGCCAGTCCGTGATCGCATAGGAATGCGGATCAGCCACCACCCGAAGAGTCGCCGCGCGCGGAAGGGAAGCGAGGAAAAACTCCTGTCGACAAAATGTATTGCCAGGCCCTCCGATCCATTCACTGGCACCCAACTCGGAAACGACCACCCCGTTCAGCGCCCGGACCGGGCGAGATTCAAAGCTGTTAGTGGCTATGGATCGCTTCATGCCCCGATCAATTCAAAGGCGGCTGCGCGAAATTAGTCTCATAGGAGAGCTGGTCTTTTGAGCGCGCTTCGGCATGGCCGTCGATAAACACCACCGTCGCTTTGGTATTGTTCATGCATCGGTAGGCCACATGGCCGTAATTCATGGCCCGACCCGCATAAAGCATATCGGCAAACAGGACCGTCTTGGAGGGAGTTTTGACCGCAACCAGGGCGATCGGATCAACGGGCCCGATACTTTGTCCTTCCGGGGGTGGGTTGTTCACCTGGAGATTTCCATTCATAGAATAGCTACTCTTAACCCCCGCCGCCGGATATTCGGGTGACACTCCCGCCGGATTGATCAGGAGCGGATTTTGTTCCCATTGAGGTTCCGGAAGTCGATGGCTGGCCCCATAGGCACGCAAGGCTTGAGCCCAGTCCTCGCCCGGGTCCGAATTCTGCCCGTCCGCCCGGGGAAGCATTCCCCGGTTATCAAGAATATACAAATGCATGGCGGCACCCATTTGGTGCAGGTTCGATAGAGAAGTTGCCATATTTGCGCTTTCCCGCATCGAGCGAATTCCCGGGACAAGCAAAGCCGCAAGAATCGCTATAATCGCGACGACCACCAGCACCTCGATTAGCGTGAAACCGACTCGTCCGTATTTGGGAAAACATGGAGACAAATTGGATTTCATATTCCAGTGGTTGGGACGGACTTAAGATCTTGCGCAGGAGGAGCCGTCGTTGACACCGAATGATCTCCGGCCAACTCTTGCACCACGCATCCGAGATGCTGAGGGTCGATGCGCACGGAAATCTTTGCGATCCCATTTTCAATCACGGGATGGAGTTCCTGATCATTCCATACATCCCGATAGGTGGCTCCCTCGATGTGCGGGACCTCTAGCACGACTCCTGAATACGTACGGGGCCGACCATTAAAGAGAGTCCAAAGATTCCGCTGCTTTCCGGGAAACAAATTGGCCACCACTCCCCGGGCCTGGGTATCGATCCGGGGTTCGGGATCAGAGCTATTGAAGCAGTCTGTGTATTTCCGTTTGACCTGGTAGCTCCGATTGATGCGCTCCCGAATCCGCGAATGATGCAGGCGATAGGTATCCTCCTGGAAGGCTTCCCCGTTGAAAAATACGGCATCCGGCTGGCTGGGCTTACTCCCCACCTCGATGTATCCGGGCAGCCCAATGGTCCGATAGGCGGGGGTGGAGAAGCGTTGAATATTGAGTGGCATCTCGGTGAGCAGATCCGGCCTGGAGTCAGGCACATTGTAGCGACGGGCAAAAACCTCACTAACTTCCATAAAGTAGTATTGCAGGCACCCATCCGCATACTGGGATGCCACATCGGTAAAGGGATATTCCGTCCACAGCGCCACATCTGCAGGCAGGGCTTCCCGGATACGCTTCAATTCCATGAAAGAAACTTCCAAGGGGCTGAGACCATTCCTTCCCCGCAGGTGGGCAAAATAGGGAAATACGTCAATGTACACTAATTTGCATCCGGTATCTTTTTGCATCTTCACAAGATCATTGACGAAAAAGTTAATCCACCGCTCGTTCCCAGGCTGGGGATAAATAATGCCGTCCACGGCTCCGGAGGCACGAACCGCCGAGCTGATGTGGGTGTCGATCACCTTGTAATGGGCGTCTTCCGCCAATTCCCGGACCAGTTCCTGATCCGGCACAGATGACATTCTAAGCCGGTCGTGCAGGGTATAGAGCGAAACCGGGCTATTCCATTTCTCCTGAATTTCGGCAATTCCCTTTCGAAAAAAGTCCAAACCTCCCACCTGTTCGTAAGCCAGAGGGGTCCCGAAGACTCCGTATTCGTTCTGGCCGGTTTTGTCATTATGAGTCCAATTGAAAAAATGCGTCAGATCAGGAACATGGCCAAGGCGCTCTTTTTCAAAGGCAAAGCTTTCATCCATCAACCAACGGTTACGTTCCGGATTGATGACCGAGGGGACCCGGGAATCCGCCCAACTCACCTTGTCGCTGGTGCGGTAACACATGAGGTCCCAGGCATTGAGGAAGAAATCCTTGTCCTGCGAGCGATGCGGACGGTACCAGGTCTGCACCCAGGATTTATAGAGATCGAAGGCCTCATGCCAGTCGCCACTGTGGGCAAGCAGTGAGATCTTCGGATAGCTGCGACTTTCACCGGGCGCCAGTGCATTATAATCTCCCGGAAAGTGAATTCCAGCGGCCACTCCAGAGACATCTTTTTTCATGGCAAAGTTCGCCATCCGCTGTTCAGGATTATCAGAACGAACCATTAGTCCCATCCCGGCCTGCTGGCTGTAGACATCCATGAACTGACAGGCATATTCAGCCCCATAGGGAGCCTGCAGCGCGATGGATTCCGCAGTTTCAACATTCCGATACTGAGGGAAGAATATCCCGGTCTCGGCGAGATTTCCCACCGCCAATCCCTCAAGAAAAGGCAGGCTGATTCCCGGCTCCAGCTTTTGGTCTCCAATATTTCTTGATTCGGATTCAAAGACCAACTCCTGCGTGTCCGTAACTCTCATCGTCACCAAAATTTCGAGGGGTAATTCCGGCCGGAGGCTGGTGAGTTTCAGTTTCGCCTCCGTGTCGGTGGTCCCAACCACTTCGCTCCGAAAGCAGCGACCGGTGTAAATCGTGTTGCCAACCCTCACCCGGAGACCGCTGGATCGTCCCAATTGGATCGGCGTCGATTCGTTCCAGCGGTTGATGACCTTATTGAGCACGAAACCTTCCGAAAGATCGAAATCGTATTGGTACCAGCGATTCGCGATCGTCAAGCGGCTTCCCTCTTGAGAGATCCGGGATTCCTTTTCACCCGGTTCAGGATTTTTCTTAGTGACCACAGGGACTCCAAAATCACTTAGAGCCGGAACCATCGGTGCAGCCGAGGTATTGAGCGTGAGGCCCGCGAGGGCAAAGGCCGGTCCGAAATGCCTGTTATGGAGCGTGATCTTCCGCAGGCGGCGGGCCGGATCCGCGGCCACCGCATAGGCACCGAGCTCACGATTGGCGATATAGCAACTTTTGTCTGCGATTGAGTAAGGGAAGGAGAGTTCAGTTTCTCCATCTTCATAAGTCAATTCGACGGTCAAACTTTCATGATCGTCGAATCGAATCGGGCCTTTCGGAATGCCTCCCCGCGGCTGAACGGGAGCCGAGAACAAAGCCATGAGAAGCAATACCTCCCGGGCCTTGCCATCCACATCAACGGAAAGAACGTCGTGCCTGGAAACCGGATCCAGATAGCGTTTGTCCACCTGTTGGCCAAGAAACTCAACCTGTTCATCCGAAGGTGACGATTCCGGCATGGCCACCAAATTATTCTTTCCATCGGTGACAGCAAAAGGGGCTCCAGAGACCGAGACGGAGCCGGAGTCCAAAGCCCGCACTCCATCGACGACCACCTTGTGAGTGCTCAGCACCCTTCGAAACCAATCGGCAAGGTTGGTATTGGCCCGAGCCGCCAGGTCCACCGGCTGGAACCCGGGCGGGAGAGCTGCCGGGGCGGATACTTCGGTATTTAAAACATCCGGGATTTCATTCACAAACTCCAGGCGTTTCAGCGTGAGTCGGGGCGCATCACTCTCGGTCACCACCGAAACTTTGACTTGTTGCAGCGTGAAGCCTTCCGGGAGCTTGGCAACAAGCGTGTGGGTCAGGCCGTCATTCAGCGGCATGTTGGCGTCGAGAAGGGAGACTTCATTTCCAGTCGCCTCCTTGGCGACTCCTTGCAAAAGAACCAAGGGTTGCTCGGTGTAAGTGCGGCGAATCCCTTCGGCTTGAAAGGCCAGAATGACGAATTGGCAATTTTCACTGGAGACAGGTTGAGCGAGCTTGGCTGACCAAGACATCGCTCTCGGCTGCCCCGCCTCGCCCAGGAGGGTGAAGGAGACGCCGTCGGGTCCGACTTCTGCTTGGTGCAATGGTTGATCCGCTCCGGTTTCGGTTTTCCCGTCGATCAAGAGAACGTGTCGCGGCTGCTCCACTTCAGGAATGGAATGAAAACCATCCCGCCACTTGATGGCGGCCAAATCTGCCTTCCATTCACTGGGAGCATCCACGCCGGCCAGAGGGATTTCCAAGAAGGCGGCGTCACCCCGATACACCTCCACCTCGTCCAGGAAGATGTAGGCCCCGTTTCCCAAATTGGTGGGAGAAATCACAAATTTTACAAACCGGCCATGGGTCTTCAATTGATCAGCCACCAACCAAGTCGCCGCATATTCTCCCTCCGGCGGTCGTTCGGTGAGCGCTGCCATGACGTCGGTGACCGTGCTGAAATTTGCCCCGTCTTCGCTCACATAAACTTCAATATTCATGGGCCATTCCACCCCGGACTGACCCGCTGCCATATGCAAGGCCACGCCTTGAATGGGCGAGTCCTTCCCAAGATCCACCGTGAATTCCGTCATTTCGCCGCCCACCCAGCCTACCGCTGCTTTGTCGGCCCACAAAGGAGTCGCTGGCGAAAGAGCTCCATCCACCAATTGCTTGCGATCATCAATATCCGCCACCGTCGCATCGTCCGGCTCGGTATCCAGAGTCACCTCGGCTCTGGACGCGAGGTTCACCCAATCCGGGCGGGGCGACTCCGGGTTTGCCACCTTGGCGGGTTCTGGATAAGGCAGGCCAACCCAGGCATCCTCTCCCCGATAGATTTCCAGTTCATCGGTGAAAAAATAGGTTCCATCACCCGATTCGGCCGCGCTGACGACAACTTTAACGAAGCGGCCATGCGTTTTCAGGTCCTCGGTCCGCAACCATAAGGTATTATATCCCTCCGGACTTGGAGGTTCCGGCGTCAGCTCCAGGAGATCACCCAGGTCCGCAAATGTTTCCCCGTCGTCGCTGACGAGAATTTTCATTTGTGCTGGCCAGGCGACTCCGCTTTTCCCGGCTGCGACCCGCATCGCCAATCCCCGGATGGGTTCAATTTTCTCCAAATCAACCAAAATTTCGATTGGAGTGACCCCCACCCAGCCCACCGGGCTTTTTCCTTCTCGGTCGTACCAAATGGGATCGGAAGGAGAATAGATTCCATCCACCAACTGCTGCGCATCTTCCTCGTCGCTCACATCCGCCTCGTTGGGTTCAGGGCTAAATGTTACGGACTTCCCAGAGGCGAGGTTGATCCAATCAGGATAAGGGGTCATAGCATCAGCTGATTTAAGATCCGGCAAGACAGCCAAACCGGCTGCGATTAAGATGAGGAGGTTTAAGACTTTGGTATTCATGATTGGAACGGGGAAAAATGGGCGTGGACATCCGATCTACGAGTAAACATCTCATTCGCAGGTTATTTATTTCCGACACCCAGAGCCTGGGTGCAAATATCGGCAAGATATTCTTAGGGTTGGGTCAGAGGCTCCCGGTCAGGATCTTTTCGTCGGCGACGGCCACCCAAAACAACGGTGATCAGGGCTCCTAAGCCAAGCATTCCCAGAGTTCCTGGCTCAGGAATGGCGGTGTGATCAAACTCGAGCCATGGCGCGAAAACGACATTTTCTGCCGAAGAGTAGATGATCGCCTGGTCATGGGCGGGGTCCGCCACGGCCGCAATGACAAAGCCATAGTTTGTGCCCGGAGTATTAATCCAAGAAGCCACGGTGGCGGTGTCGAGGCTCATGTACACCCGGGCTCCAGACAAATTGGCACTCGTCAGGGTAAAGGTTCCCAGAACAGAATTGGAATAGTCCTCCCCGGGAACCGGGCCATTGGTTCCGGTACTAAGCGTTCCCCATCCCACGGGCGTTGTCGGATCGTATTCGGCGGCACTGAAAGATACGGCTCCATTCTCCGGGGTGCCGTTTGCAGTGCCAAAATTCAGACCGGACCGCGTAATGGCATGAATATTATAAGTTTGACTATACCCGCCGGTTCGTTCCGCATTTCCCTCCACATAAATAGAGAGGGTGGACGAATTCACGGTCACCGGACCCGCGATTGACGTCATGTCAAAATTCAGCAGAGCCGTCTTCTGTTTGGGAGCATCACCAGTCAAATTGTAGGCCAGCATGAGATTTCTCGCACCCCAGTTGGCATCTGCATCTCCCTGGTAATCCACATAGGTATCAGTGAGACCGGAATAGTTCCCTGAGACCCCCGATTGAAAAGTGGTGATGATGGCCGAGGCGGAAGGCAGGCCCGCGAGCAGGGTGATTGCTGCAAGCAAGATGCCAAGGAATTTTGGATGCTTTATGGTTGTATTCGTTTTCATAGGGGTTGGATTTTATAGTTAGGTTGTGGAGAGAGAGGATACGGGGGATTCTAGAGATTTCGCAGCAAACGACGGATCGGGCGCACCGCGAACGGCTGAGGTGCCAAGATCAACAACCCGTCCTCGGAGTTCTACCGGCGAAGGATCAGGCGCGGATGAACGACCCATCCGCACCTCTAAAATATCAATTAGTGCAGATGCCATCTGCGAAAGCGGCACCTCGATTCCGACAATGGGAATGCCGTAGGCCAGATCGATTTCCTCGTTGACGAGACTGAGGGGCATGATGTCATCGGGAACAGAGATCCCCTCTCGCAAAAGACAGAGTGCGGCCGCCCGCATGAGGATATCATCACCGATGATCATGCTGTCCCAGCGCTTGCGCGGAGGAAGCCGCTTCCACTCCTTCAACTCCTGCGTCAAGGTCTGTCCCAAAACATCCTCGGGAGCCTCTTCGTCATGATCATCCCCGATATGAAGCATCTTCACGACATTGAGGCCGCACTCCCGCGCCGTCTCCCAGAAGGCTTGAAGATAGAGCGAATCATAGCTCACGGTGGGATTCTTCAAAACCATGATGACATTCCGACGCCCCCTTTCCACCAGGGCTTGAACGGCCTGTCGGTGAAAATCCACACCGTCAAAGGACACATCGCCTCCCTGTGCCACCGGCCGGGACGAGACAACCTGGCGACGGCTCCCCTGCGTCAATTCCGGAATGCGGAGGGACAAAAATTCCTGCTCCACCAGCGCCCTGGGATCAAAATGCGCCAAGTCGCCCATCAATTGCCTCGCCAACCTTGGCCCGATGCGGGAATTGCGATCAAAGATCTGATCCAATCCATCGTAGATAATCGGATTATAGCCCCGGGAGAACAATTCCCCCTCAATCAATTTGGAAAGTCGCCGGTCAAAGTGGCAAGTTTCCTCCCGCAGACAAGGGCCGATGAGCAGAAAAACATTCAAAGGCGAGGCGTCCCGCTCATTGACAAAAGTTCCCAGATTCGTCTTCCGGGTTAAAAACCCTCTTGCCGATAGACGCATGAGAGCTTTCTGAACCGAATTGATATTCACCTTCATCTGAGTCGCCATCTCGGCGGTCGAAGGAAATTTGGTTCCCGGAGGCATTGCCCCACTCAGAATCTTCGTGAGCAAATATTGCTCGACGACTTCGTCACGGCGGCGCCCCGCGCGCTCCCCCTTGGGAATGGGCTGCAGTGTCACTGCCGCACTCATGATTTGACTTTCTTACTCACAGTTTCGGCAAATAACCGAATTTTCCTCACGGAGTCAACAACTATTTTTGATTATTTGGTTTTTGTAATCAATATAATCAGGCCTACCTTCGGATGATTCCGGTGGATTATTTGATTTAGGTCTCCCCATCTGAAAGGGGTTGCTCTTACTCTCCAGTCACCGCAAGCGGGACGCCCTCCTCGCCCGTTTCGGCAAATATTCTTATATGGGCAATAGCAGCGCCGACCTCGAAGTCTGGCGCGGAGCCGAGGAAGCCATCGCCGTGGCCACCCCGGAGGCGGTCCTAAAAAAACTCAAAACCTTCAAAACTCCGGCGAGGATTTTTTCTTAGCCGTAACAATTTAGACAGGATTAACAAGATTAACAGGATTGGTTGAAAAAGACACTAAAGGCAGCGAAGCCGAACTCACGCGGAGGCGCGGAGACGCTGAGATTTACAACAAAAAGCCCACTCATCTTGAAGGCGTTCTCCTTCGTAACTTCTTCTCCTCTGCGTCTTGCGCCTCTGCGGGAGATTCTATTTCGGTTGTCAGGTTTAAACGCCTTGATTCTCCGCGTCTCCGCGCCTCCGCGTGATACAGTTTCTTTGGTTCTTTCCTGAAGCTCAGATCGGATACGACCGCTGCAGCCCCTCGCGGAAACTCATGGGATTGTAGCCGAGATCGGCCTGCGCTTCGGAGTTGTCAAGATTGGCATCTTGCATCACCCCGGCAATAGTATCCCAAGTCAAGATCGGCTTCTTCTGAAAACGCTCGGCGAAAAAGGCGATCAATCGACAGAGCGGAATCGATCGCTATTATCCAAGACCCTCACTTTGAAACCAAGTTCCACGAGTCCATGCACAAGCGTGGTCCCCATCACTCCGAGTCCACCCCGTCACTTGTCACTTGCGGCGAAGCCGCGCAGGGGCCGCACCGGCGATACATTCAAAGCGCGAACCCTTTCGAAAATTCCCGGCGCAATTTCCGGCTGCTTGTCATAGGCCCCAAAAACCATCTCCAGCCGGGCATCGAGGTTGTCGATATAATGCAGGGCCATGGCCTCGGGAGTTTTCGGCTGCACGGGAGACCCGAAAGCCAATTCCCCATGATGGGCCGCAATCAGATGTAAGAGGTGCAAACGGACGTCTTCGGAACCGGGCGCTAATTCCTTCCAATCGGTAAGCGGCAGCTTTCGCCAGAGCGCATTGACCACTTCGATCCCGATGGGGATGTGACCGAGTAATTCGCCATGCGCAACCCGGGGGATTTCAAAACCTGTTTCCGCCGGACACATTTCCCAGAGTTTTCCACTGTCATGAAAAAGCACTCCTGCCAACAAAAGGTCGCGATGCAGGCGAGGATAGACCACACAAAGGGCGTCGGCCGCGGCCATCATTTGCGCCGTGTGGCGCAATAATCCGCCCCGGAAGGCATGATGATTAAATCGCGCGGCAGCAGCCCGTCGAAATCGGGCCCCAAATTCTTCCAAAAAAACCTCTGCCAAGCCCTTCAACCGAGGGTCGCTGAAAGATCCCACCAACTCCGTCACCAGAGCAAAATCTGCCTCCGCGATGACCCGGGCCGCTTCGTCTCCGGCAAAAAGAGCTCCGGTTTCCTCTTCGCTCAAATTCCGGACTCTCCAATTTTGTGCCTCCAGTCCATATCCCCCGACAGAAAATTCCCCTTCCACTTCGACCAATTCACCGCCCTGAAGACCTTGGCAAACCGTAAACTGCGGACTGTCATTCCAGGCCTTCAGGGTCATGGCATCCCCGCCGTCCCGAAGTTTCACTTCCCAGAACGGCTTTCCATTCCGCGCCTCCTTACACAGCAATCCTTCGACCTGAACATGGACGCGCGCACCGACGGCCCCGTCCCGAGCCTCCTTGTGAAGTTGAGAAATGGTTTTTTGCACAGAATCAGCCATAAGAGAAAAGTAGGGAGACCAACCGTTGGGCGCAAGTCTAGGGGGCGGAACGCGAAGTTCTGAGGCCAAGATTCTCTCCGTTCCGGCTCTCGTGACTTGAGGGCAGAACGTAAAGGAACGCTGAAAGCGTTTCTTTTTCCCGGCCCGAAGGAAAGAAACCCGTTCCGGGTTCCTCTACGGTCATTTCTTTGGGATCGCGACATCGCGACATCACCCTCACCCTCCGGACTCGACATCGGACGAAAATACCTATATCCACCAACCCCATGTCTGCCCCCGATCCCTCTGACCAGGACCTAACCCCGGAATCCGCCTCTCCGACCGACACCGCCCCCAAAGATGGCGACCCGGTGGACTGGGAGGCCATCGCCGCGGACGCCGACTTCAAAAAGCTCTTGACCGACAAAGCCCGCTTCGTGATTCCGGCCACCCTCTTTTTTATCATCTATTATTTCGCCTTCCTGGTGCTGGTGGGTTGGTTTCCGCGCCTGATGGAAATCGAAGTCTTCGGCCGAGTGAACATCGCCTATTTGTTCGCGCTCTCGCAATTTTTCATGGCTTGGATCCTCGCCTTCCTCTACGTCGCCGCTGCCGCCGGATGGGACCGGCAGGCTGCCGCCGTCTTGGCCAAGTTTAACCAAAAATAATCATGTTCCCCGCCCTCCTCGCCCAAGTCGAGCCACCTTCTTCCGACCACACTTCCCTTTTCATCTTCCTGGCCTTCGTGGTGGCGACCCTCGTTATCACCTACTTCAGCGCCCGAAAATCCAGTGGCGCCAGTGCCTATTTTGCAGCCGGTCGCAGCATCACCGGTTGGCAAAATGGTCTTGCTGTTGCCGGAGACTATATGAGCGCAGCCAGCTTCCTCGGGATTGCCGGCATGATCGCGCTGAATGGTTTTGACGGCTTCATGTATTCCGTCGGTTTTCTCGTCGCTTATCTGACCGTCCTTTTCATCGTGGCCGAACCCCTGAGAAACTCAGGAAAATACACCATGGCGGATGTGCTGGCTTACCGACTCAAACCTCGGCCCGTACGAGCCCTCGCCTCCCTCAGCACCCTGACCGTTTCGCTCTTTTACATGATCGCCCAAATGGTGGGTGCCGGAGCCTTGGTGAAGGTGCTTATTCCCGGCATTTCTTATGAGCTCGCCGTCATCGCCGTGGGCATCCTTATGGTCGTTTATGTCGTCTTTGGAGGCATGTTGGCGACCACCTGGGTGCAGATCATCAAAGCCATCTTGCTCATGAGCGGCAGCTTCCTTCTGAGCGTCTTGGTCATGGCCAAGTTCAACTTCAGTCTCGCTGAGTTCTTTAACTCTCTCGCTGCGATCAAATCCACCGGCGCAGACGGAGTCGAAGTGACCCAAAACTTTCTCACGCCCGGCCTCCTCTTCAAAAACCCCTGGGACCAAATCTCTCTCGGGATGGCTCTGGTCTTCGGAACTGCCGGCCTCCCCCACATCCTCATTCGTTTTTACACCGTTCCGGATGCCAAAACCGCTCGCTCCAGCGTGGTCTGGGCCATGGTCATTATTGGCCTCTTTTACATCATGACGACCTTCTTCGGGTTTGGCGCCGCCAGCCTGATGGGTCCGGACTTCATCAAAGCCCACGGCGGCACCAATATGGCCGCCCCAGAATTGGCCCGCCTCGTCGGCGGAGAGGTCTTCTTCGGCTTCATCAGTGCGGTCGCCTTTGCCACCATTCTGGCGGTTGTCGCCGGCCTGACCATCAGCGCCAGCACTAGCTTCGCCCACGATTTCTACTCCAATGTCATCCACCACGGCAAAGAACACCGGGCCGGCGAAGAAGTGCGCGTCGCTCGGATCACTGCCTTCGTGGTCGGAGCGGCTTCCATTGCCATCGCCATTGGGTTGGGCGACCGGGTGAATGTCGCCTTCCTCGTGGGGCTAGCCTTTGCGGTCGCCGCCAGCGCCAACCTCCCCGCGATTATTTTGTCGATTTTTTGGAAACGCTTCAACACAGCCGGGGCCGTCGCTGGACTCATCGCCGGACTGGTCTCCAGCATCGCCCTCATCATCGTGAGCCCGGATTTCATGGGGGACAACGCCCTCTTCCCTCTGAAGAATCCCGCCCTCGCCAGCATCCCCATCGGCTTCCTCGCTGCGGTTATTGCCACCCTTTGCAGCCGCGAACCGGGCGCGGAAGCCAAATTCGCCGAACTCGAAGTCCGCGCCAACACCGGCCTCGGCGCGGAAAAGGCGACCGAGCATTAAGCGACCGACACGTGCGCGTGAAAATTTTACACCCGCACGTTCCTTCGCCATAATTTCAGCAGGATGCTCTCAAGCACCAAACTCCGCGAAAACGTTTATGCCCGGCTGGATGAAGTACTGAAGACGGGAAATCCCTTGGAAATTGAACGCAAGGGCCACACGTTTCTCATCATTCCCCAGGCCCCCGTATCCAAGCTCGACCGCCTGATCCCGCGCCCGACGATCAAGGGCGATCCAGAGGATCTCGCCCATCTGGACTGGTCCGATGCCACTCGGCAATTCCTTGGGAGAAAGGCCCGTCTCACGATTTGACTTTTCGACTTTCGCCTCCCGTTTCATTGTTAACGGGTGCTTTATGACGACCTTGTTTGAATCGGCCCATCTGCTTTACGGAAAAGGAAAGCTCCCGGTCTCATTCCCTCCCGATCTCATGGTCGAGGTGGTTGCAAAGCCGGCCATGCCTCTGCTCTCCGACCCGGCCGCAGCCGTCGTCGCGGCACTCGAAAATCCGGCGGGAGCTCTTCCGCTGAACGAGTTGGCGAGGGCGGCCCGTTCCGCCTGCATCGTCATTTGCGACATCACCCGTCCGGTGCCTAATGGGCTTCTGCTCCGGCCGCTTCTGGACTGCCTCCTCGCCGCAGGCCTTCCCCGCGAACACATCACCATCCTCATCGCGACGGGACTGCACCGTCCCAATCTGGGAGAGGAACTCGAAGAATTGGTCGGCGATCGATCGATCACGCAAACTTTCAAGGTGGTCAACCATTACGCCCAAAACGCGGAGGACCATGTCACGATCGGAAAGACGAGTCGCGGCACCGCGGTGCGGTTGGATCGCCGCTTTGTTGAAGCGGACTTGAAGATTGTCACCGGCCTGGTCGAACCTCATTTCATGGCTGGATATTCCGGGGGTCGCAAGGTGATCGCCCCTGGTATCGCCCACGAAGAAACCATCCGCACGTTTCACAACACCACGTTCATGGAGGACCCTCGGGCCTGCAGCACCAACCTCGCGGACAATCCCCTCCATGACGAACAGGTGGAAATTGTCGGGATGTTGGGACCCGTCTTCGCCGTCAACACCATCCTCGACGACGAACGTCGATTGACCTTTGTCAATTTTGGCGAGGTCCTCGCCAGCCATGCCGAAGCGGTCTCCCGGGTCCGCGTTCATGCCGAGATTCCCATCACTCAACGTCATCCCCTTGTCATCACCTGCTGCGCGGGGCATCCCCTCGACCTGACGTATTATCAGACCACCAAAGGCATCGTCTGTGCGCTTGGAGCCCTTTCCCCGGGGGGCACCATGCTGATCGCCTCGCGTTGCGCAGAAGGTTTCGGCTCGGAGGAATTTCGCGCCGCGCAAAAAGAATTGGTCCAGAGCGGTATCGACGCCTTTCTTACCGGGGCCCGCCAACGTCCCTTGGCCAATATCGATGAATGGCAAACCGTCAAAGTCACCGAGGCCCTTCGCCACGGGAAGATCCATTTGTTCACCGAGGGACTGGATGAATCTGACCAAGCCCTGACCGGAGTGACCTGCCACACGAATTGGGATGAAGCTTTGGCCGCTGTCCTCAGGGAGTCGGGTGCCAGCTCGGCCGCCGTCATTCCAGAGGGGCCGTACGTCATTCCGATGGCCAATTCCTAAATTGCGTCTCCAGCTGGTTGCAACTCACAAATAGTCATGCGGAAATTTCCGCCTAGACTTTTAGTTTCAGCCACCGCCCTTCTTTCCGCACTGCCCCTGCGGACCACCCCGCAGCCCCGCTCCCAAGTCGAAACGGCAGCAAAGAACCTTTGACCGGCAGCTTCCGTGCCGACTACGTCTAGACCAATTTTGGACCCCCCGCCGCTGCGGTCGGGCCGAATCCCCCGCGAGCACCTCGATGCCCAGGGGCAGGGAACCTGCTTCCCTCAGCCTCCGGCTTCGCCATAGTCAGGCCTCCGGATTCACTCGAAGCGGGAAAGAATTCTCTGAATCCGTTGTTCCTCCAAATCAAAGTCGTATTCGATTCGCTGCCGGACGTTCTCGGAGATGATCCCTCTCCGACGTAACTCGGCCAGATGCCGACGGGCCTCCTCGGTGAGTCGCACCATAAGTTCTTTTTCCCTTGGGGCAGAATTGCGATTGGTTTCCAAAGAAAGCGAATCCCGCTGCTGCATGCGACGAAGACGTTCTTCATAGTAGTCCTGCCATTGTTCAAGTGAGTCGCGTTGCTCGGCAGATTCGACCGCCCGGGCTTCCTTACCGATTTTTTCGATAATCTCTTTGAGAAGCAATTCCCGGGCCTCGATCTCAGATTGGTATTCATCGCCCCCCTCTTCGACTCCCAGCCATTTCGCGACGAACGGGAGGGTCAATCCCTGGAGGACTAGAGTCACAAAGATGACGCAAAAGGTGAGAAAAAGAATCAGATGCCGAAAAGGAAATTCTTCACCGGATTGCAAAGTCAAAGGCAGGGCCAACGCCGCCGCCATCGAGACCACCCCCCGCATTCCTGACCAGGAGGCGACCACCAGGCCTCCGGTATTAAGAAATTGGGGCGAGTCCTTCTTGCCCGTGAAAAGCCGCCGCTCGACCCAGGCCAGCGGAAAAATCCAGAGAAACCGCACCGCGATGACCACGACAGAAATGATGGCCCCGATACCGATCAATTGCCACAGGGGCGCCTCCCCTCGGATCTCCCGCAGGATGGCGGGAAACTGGAGACCAATGAGGATGAAAACCACCCCATTAAGCAGGTAATCAAGAAACTTCCAAATCGCCCCCCGTTCCAACCGACTCCCGGCGTTTAAGGCCTGCCAGGATTTGTGCCCCACATACAAACCCGCAGTCACCACGGCCAGAACACCCGACACCTCCAATTTTTCCGCCGTCAAATAGGCCACAAAGGGCGTCAGCAAAGTCAAAGTGATCTCCACCGCCGGATCCTTAAGGCGACGGTGCAAAATCTCGACGCCAATCCCGACCAGCCCTCCCAGCAAAATTCCGCCCAATGACATCCAGAGAAATTCCCCTCCGGCCTTAGCCATCGAAAACGACCCGGTCACCACCGCGGCGACGGCAAAGTGATAGGCGACCAATCCACTGGAATCATTGACGAGGCTTTCGCCCTCCAGAACCGTTCCCAGGCGCTTGGGAAGACGCAGGGTTTTCAGCACCGCCGTCGCCGAGACCGCATCAGGGGGTGAAACGATAGCCCCCAAAACAAAACCTGCTGCCAGGGTCATCCCCGGAACCAACCAAGACACGGTCAAGGCCACTCCGACCATCGTCGCCAGCACCAACCCCACCGCAAGGGCAAAAATCGGCAAAAGATTCGACCGAAAATCATCCCAAGGAAAATTCCAGGCGGCGGAAAACAACAATGGCGGCAAGAAAATCAGGAACACCAGTTCGGGGTCCAAGCGCACCTTGGGCAACCCCGGCCAGAAGGCAATTCCCAACCCGGCAAAGACGAGCAAAATCGGAAACGGAAGCCGAACCCGCTCCGCCACGACGGCGAGAACCCCTAGGATTCCCAGGAGAATGAGGAAGGTTTCGATTTTCTCGACCATAGAAGCTCCTGCTTTAGCAGACCGCGAACGAACCCCAAAACGAAAACCGCCGCCCCGTTTTTAATCGTTCAGGACAGCCCCCGACCGACCAAGCCTACGATTGACTCCACCCAGCGGCGAGTATCTAGTGCCTAGTATTGTGAAAGCAACCGCGTCGTTCCGTATTCTTGGCCTTCTGAGTCTGCTGTTTGTGGGTGGGTGCGCCTCCCATCCCCCAATTCAAACCGTACCCTCAGTCGATATCCCCCGCTTCATGGGAGACTGGTATGTGATTGGCTATATTCCCTGGATCGCTGAAAAAGGAAACGTCAATACGATGGACATTTATTCCCTTCGGCCCGACGGCAAAATCGATGTCACCTATGCCTTTCGCAAGGGTTCCCTGGACGCGCCACGCCAGAAATGGAAGGCCAAGGCCTGGGTCTACAACAAAGATACCCGCGCCCATTGGAAAGTTCAGTTCATTTGGCCATTTTCCTCCGACTTTCTTATCCTCGATCTTGCTCCCGATTACCGTTATACAGTTGTGGGTGAGCCGACTAAAAAATTGGCTTGGATTATGTCGCGAACCCCACAGATGAGCGAAGCCGACTACCAAGCGATTCTGCGCCACCTTGCCGCTCTCGGGTACGACACTTCCAAATTTGAGAAAGTGCCTCAACCGACCAAGGGGTAGTCCGGAGGTTTTCGCGTCGCCTCATTTTTCCTCGACGCCCCCGGACGCTGCGGCCGTTTGTGTGAAAACGGTCAAAGCCCTTGCAATCGAGCCCACACTCCGGTCATTTAAGAGGAATGGTTCCATTCGAACACGCCGATCCCATCAATGCCCGTATCCTGACCGTTTCCGAGGACAAAATTTCCGGTTTCGCCCGAGAGCCTTTTCTCGAAATCAGCCGTCGGACCGACCTTCCGCTGGAAACCGTCATTGAACGGATCCAAACCATGTTGGCCGCCGGCACGATCCGCAGGGTCCGCCAAACCCTCCTCGCCACCAACCTGGCCGAAGGGGCGCTCGTCGCTTGGAGGGTGCCCGCGGACAAATTGGACGCCGCTTTTGATTTTCTTTTTCAAAAAGACCCCTACTCCGGCCATGTCGTCATCCGCTCAACCGATGCCAACATTCCCGGTGAAGCCTACAAACTCTGGACCACCCTCAAGGTGCCGGCCGGTTATTCTCTCGACACCCACTGCCAGCTTCTCTGCCGCCTGACAGGAGCCCAAGCCTATCGCATCATGCCCGCCAAAGGCATTTTTGCCCTCGGTGTCGGCCATGTCCGCCGAAAATCCATCGAGCCCGGAGATCGCACCGAGGGACCTGCCGCAATGCATGCGGTGGGAACCGTCAAACTCAGCGACCACGAATGGAAGGTCCTCACCACCCTCAAACGGGAATTCACGGCCGAGGAAATTCGTGAACCCACCTGGGACGCCCGCGCCGCCGAGGCGGGCGTGGAGTTGGAAGAGTTTTACCGCGTCGCCGAATCCCTGGCTGAACGCAAGCTTGTCGGACGCTTTTCCACCTTCCTTGAACACGTCAAACCGAACCAATCCGGCACCCGGGTCACCCGATTCAACGCCCTTTTCCATTGGGCGGTTCCCCCGGGACGCGAAATCGAAGCCGGCAGCGAAATCGGCCGCCACGAAGCTTTAACCCACTGCTATTGGCGCGAGGGCGGACCCGAGTTCAACAATGTCAACATCATGGCCGTGGCCCATGGGACCGAAAAAGATCGCGTCCTCGAACACAAAGCCGCCATCGACCGCCATCTCGAAGAGATCGGCATCCCCGTCTCCTACACCAATGTCTTCTGGGGCGGCCGGAGCGAAATCAAACCCTCCGAAATCTCCCCCCTCACCTACGAGGCGTGGGTGGCAGAAAACACCGAAACGTTGCTGTAAGGCGCTGTAAATAAATAAAGGCACCATCTGGCTTGTTCTTTTGGCCTCTGGCGGCGTTGCTCCTCAGTCACAGAGTGCTTGGGCTAGGCTCGTTGCGCCTTGCCAGAGCCCAAAACTCCTGCGCCATCTTTGGCACCTTTATTTATTTACAGCGCCTAACGGATCGGGCGAAGCCCGAACGGCCAGGCTTTCAAAAGCTAAAAGCGAAATTTTTCAACTCTCGAAGGCACCGCCAACTGCGGTCGCAGTTGCTCGCGGCCTTCCACCTTCCACCTTCCACCTTCCACCTTCCACCTTCCACCTTCCACCTTCCACCTTCCACCTTCCACCTTCCACCTTCCACCTTCCACCTTCCACCTTCCCACCTCAATAGACCGCCCGTCCGCCGGAGAGGTCAAACGTAAAGCCGGTGGTGAATCCATTTCCGGGAGAAACAATAAAAGCCGCAGTTTCGGCAAATTCTTCCATCGAGCCACAGCGCTTCATGGGAATTTTGTCGGTCATGTATTTGACTTGTTCGGGCGGCAGGGCCTCGACCATGGCGGTCCGGACCACGGCCGGTGCCAGGGAGTTAACCCTAATTCCCGTTTCCGCGTATTCCTTGCCCTGCACCTTGGTCATGCCAATAACCGCCGCCTTCGAACTGGAATAGGCCAGCATACCGGCATTGCCATCCTTACCCGCGATGGAAGCGATATGAAGGACGCGGCCATAGTCACGCTCCAACATGTGGGGAGCCACCGCTTGAAACGTGATCAGGCAGGCACGGACATTAAGCGCAAAGACCCGGTCGAAATCCTCCAGAGAAACCTCATGGCTCTTGATGTTGGTTTGCCCGGTCATCCCGGCCGAGTTGACCAAGATATCGATCCGCCCAAATTCCGCCACCACCGCATCGACGGACTTTTTCACCGCGGCGGGATCCGTCACGTCGGTGACCAAACCCCGGGAGGTCTCTCCCAATTCTTTCTTCGCCCGGGCAATCAGCTCAGAATTTCGATCCAAAGCAACCACATGCACTCCCAAGGCCGTCAGGCGTTTGGCCAGCGCGAACCCAAGTCCATCCGCCCCTCCGGTGATCATTGCGACCTGATCTTTCCAAGAATGTGTTTCCAGCATGGAAAAACCATTCAGGAAAAAGCCAATTTAATCCACAGATTTCCTCAGTATTTTGAATGTACTGGAACTGGCCGTTATTCCTCCGAGGAAAAAACCAAAATCAAGTTGCCTTGAGAACCCGTAGACCAGCTTTGCCGGCCAGCGTCCCTTGCCTCGCGTCAGAGGTCACAAATTCCCGAGCCCCGCTTTGCTTGGCGCAGGCCACATGGAGGGCATCGAGCGTTCGGCAACCCGTCGTGGCCGCATAAGCGATTGAAAGATTTCGACATTCTGACCAAGCCTCTTCCCACTCGATCGATGTTTTACGCAATACCCCAGAGGCCCGATCCGCTTCGATATCCAGAAGAGCCGCTGCCGCCTCACCGACCTCACATTCCTTGCGGAAACATTTGAGTTGAAGCGCAGAAACGCACTCTGAAAAATGCAGAGACGTGAAGAGAATCGCTTGCTTGTGAACGGTGACGAATTTTCTGACCGAGTCCGAGGCGGGTTCCTCAGTGTAAAGTTTGAGGAGAATTCCCGTATCATAATAGCGACTCATTGATCACCTCTTGTCTCGTCAAGGAGCACCTCGCTACCGACACCGCGCCAACCTTTCTCCCATGTTTTTTTGGCTCGCGCCTTGAAATCTGGAAACTCCACTTTTTCGTCCATCACGGGCGGACTGAGACGGGCCACGACTTTCTTTCGCCGAGTAATGGCCAGTTCTCGGCCCATTTCCACTTCCCGAAGCAACGCCGCCAGGTTGTGCTGAGCTTCCATAATTGAAACCGTCTTCATAGCGCATAAAAATAACGCATATTTTTGTGAAGTCAATCCAAGGCGGCTTTCAGAGGAAATTCCCACCTTCAAACCCGCTCGAAGGTGCCCAGTTGATGAATCATTTTGGCCACCAAGGCGGTCCATCCCGTCTGATGACTGGCGCCCACGCCAGCGCCGTTGTCCCCGTTGAAATATTCATGGAACTGAATCAAATCCCGCCAGTGGGGGTCTTCCTGGAAGAGTTTCACATCCCCTTGAAACGGACGCTTGCCGTCCGCATCCCGGGTGAAGATCGAGACCAACCGATTCTCGAGTTCGAGGGAAATGTCCCAGAGGGTCATTTCCTTGCCGCTCCCGGTTGGAAACTCAACCTTGAAGGAATCGCCAAAATAGAAACCAAATTTTTGTAAGCACTCGATGAGGAGAAAATTCATGGGAATCCAGACCGGTCCACGCCAGTTGGAATTGCCCCCGAACATGGCCACCGGGCTGTCGGCCGGGCTGTAAGCGAGGGTCTCGGTTTTTTCTCCTTCGGTGAAGGTGTAGGGCTGATCATGATAAACGCGGGAAAGGGCGCGGATGCCATGCGGGGACAAAAATTCTTTTTCGTCAAAGAGCCGGGAGCAAAGCCGGCGCAGCCGTTCCGGAGGCACGAGGGAAATGAGCCGCTTGCCGTCGTGCTCGACCGCGATGTGGTGGAGTTGGTCGAGCAGGTGGGGACGATGGGTTTGAAACCACTCGACCCGCTTGCGCAAAACAGGAAACCGAAGGACCTCGTCCTGATTAAAGGTTTCCACTGCAAAGAGGGGCGTCAATCCGGCGATTGATCGCGTTTTCAGATAGTCCGAGGATCCATCGGTGCGTTTGAGGACATCATAATAAAATCCGTCCTCTTCATCCCAAAGGGTGATGCCATTAGTGCCCGGGGTGTTGACGGCAGCGGCGAGGTAAATGAAATCGTTGAGAAACTTATCGGCCACGTCCTCATAGGCCGGATCTTCCTTCGCCAGTTCGATCGTGATATTTAGCATGTTGAGCGAATACATGGCCATCCAGGCGGTGCCGTCGCTTTGCTCAATAATGCTGCCGTCCGGCAGTGGGTATCTCCGGTCAAAAACACCGATATTGTCGAGCCCAAGAAACCCGCCCTCAAAAACATTGTCCCCAGTCTGATCAACCCGGTTGGCCCACCAAGCATAACCGATGAGGAGTTTATTGAAGGCCTTCTTCAAAAACTCGTGATCGCCGATCCCGGTTCGGGCCCGATCAATCGAATAAATCCGCCACGCTGCCCAACCTCCGATGGGAGGATTCGCATCCGAAAGCGCCCACTCATAGGCGGGCATTTGGGCGCTGGGCGAGGTGTAACGTTCCCCCCGCAGGACCATGTTCTGGTGTTTGGCGGTCGAGGGGTCCGCCCCGGCGAAGGCGACGGAATGGAACATGAGATCCCAGGCGCAAAAGTACGGATATTCCCAACAGTCCGGCATCGAAAGGACGTCATGAGCATGCATATCGCGCCAAAAAACATTGCGTCCCTTCCAGCGTTCCCGCGGAGGAGCCGGCATGGTCGGATCGCCTTCCAGCCATTGGAGGACCGGATAGAAATAGAATTTCTTCCCCCAAAACAACCCCGCCAGGGCCCGCCGATGAATAAGGGCATGTTCGCCGGATAAACCCGGAGTCACCTCATTCAAAAATGCATCGGTCTCCTTCTCCCGGGCCTTCAGGGTTTTGGCAAATCCCGCATCAAAGGGTTGTTTCTGAGGTTTGGCACTTAGCCGCAGAGTCACCTCCATAGTCGCTCCGGGTTCCACCGTTGCCTGGTAAATTGCGGCCGCTTTCGTGCCTGTCTGCTCGGGATTGATCGCCTTTTCTTCCCCGGCGATGACATAGTCGTGGAAGGCATCCTTGAAGTGCGACCCTACGTTGGGCGCCTGGAAAACCCGCTCGGTGTTGGTTTCGTTCTCGGTGAAAATGAGTTTCTCTGCCCCGGCACAATAGAGCCGATATTCCGGCAACCCCCAGGGCCTGGCGACAATGACCTCATCCGATTCCCGATGCATCTCTGGGCGCGGCGCATCCTTCTGCCCCCAGGACCAAGTGTTGCGAAACCACAGCGTCGGCAACAAAGTCAGAGGGGCCGCCTCCGGCCCGCGATTGATGGCGCAGATCTGAATGCAAATATCCTCCGGCCCCGCCTTGGCATAGGTAATAAAAACATCGAAATACCGGCTTTGGTTGAAGATGCCGGTATCGACTAATTCATATTCCGGCTCCTGTCGCGACCGGCGGGCATTTTCCTTGATGAGATCGGCATAGGGAAATTCCCCCTGCGGATACTTGTAAAGTCCCCGCATGAAACTGTGAGTCGGCGTGTTGTCGAGGTGGAAGAAGTAATCTTTGACGTCCTCGCCATGGTTGCCTTGCGGATTGGAGAGCCCGAAGGGACGTTCTTTCAGGATGGGATCCTTGCCATTCCAGAGGGCGAGGGAAAAACTCAGCCGACAATCGTTGTCGCAAATGCCCAGGAGGCCATCTTCGCCCCACCGGTAGGCGCGCGAGCGGGCTTGGTCGTGCGGGAAGTATGTCCAAGCATCGCCATCGGCCGAATAGTCTTCTCGGACGGTTCCCCATTGCCGTTCGGGCAAATAGGAGCCCCAAAGCCCCCAGGCTTCACGCCCCTGATCGCGGGCCAAAATGCGTTCGGACTCCGCTGACATTCTTATCCTCCCACCGGCATGGCGGAGGATAAAATCCTCGCGAGCGTGCCATCGGCCCGCCAGGCTCGTATTGCAGAGTTGCCGATGTTGAGCATTTCGGTGTCACCCCGGCGCACCGCCCAAGCGAGATTTTCCTGAGTAAGAAAACGTCGCACCACCACGAGATCCCCGCCAGCCGCCTGGTTCTTCGCTGCCAATCGCCAGAGAATGGGCGCATCCGCCATGACCACATCGATCCGTCCCGCCTTCAAAGCGTCGGCAGCCGCCTCGGTGGAGGAAAAGGCCGTCACCGTCGCCTTGGGACATTTTTGCCGGGCCAGAGTTTCCGAGAGGCTGCCTTTTTCCACCCCGATCCGGGTATTGATCACGAAGACCACTGCCGGATAGGCAAAAGACCAGAGTTTATCCGCCTTCACCATGAGGGTTTGGCCGGAGGACGCATAAGGTTCACAAAATTCCGCCAGCGGCTTGCGCAAATCCGTCACCGTCATCCCCGACATGACAATATCGATCTTCCGGGCGTCGAGGGCGGAAAGAAGCTGATCAAACGGCATATTAACGAAACGGACCGGCACTCCCATCCGGGCGCCCAAAGCGCGGGCAAATTCCGCTTCGACGCCTGTGTATTGTCCGTCGTTTTTTCCAATCATCGGCGGGGCATTGGCGGCGACGCCAACCCGCAATTGCGGGCCGGAGTTTTTTTCCGGAACCGCACACCCGGCAAACCACACCGTCAAGACGAGAAGAAATGCCCAACCGAAGGGAATTCGAATGCGAGACAGGGGCATAACCATGACCCCACCATGCGAAGTGCGGCCAAGGGTGGCAAGTTTTCTCGCCCCCAAGACATGCCTTGCACCGAATCTGATCCAAAGCGCCCCCTTTCCCCGCTGAATATTCTCGCCGCCCCGATGCAAACCATGACAAACTTCGCCCGATGCTGGACCTCTGGTGGCACAATCTGATCCTTCCCTTGCAGATTTTTTACGCGACGGGACTTCTTGCCGGGCTCGCGCTCATCATTGAGGCCGCGCTCAGCTTGTTTGGGTTCAGCCACAGCGATGTGGCCGATGCCGGCCTTGGCCAACCGGACCAAATCGGGGTGCTTTCCACCCGCACCATCACAGCATTTTTCTTTGGCTTCGGCTGGTCTGGAGTCATCAGCATCAAGGCCGGCTTCGGCTATTTTACTGCCATCTTCATCGCCTCCGCCGTCGGTCTGGCTTTTTTGTTTGCCATTTACCTCCTCATGCGAGCGCTCTATTCCTTAAGCGATCAGGGAAATCTCGATTACAAAAATGCCATCGGCCAGACCGGAACCGTCTATGTCACCATTCCACCCGCCCGCGGCGGCGGCGGCCAAGTCGAGATCCTCATTCAAGGCCGCCTCCACACCATTTCCTGCCTGACCGACCACTCCAGCCCCCTTGCCCCCGGAAGCAAAATCAAAGTCATCGGACTGATCGACCAAGGCACCCTCGAAATCGAACCCCTCTCCTGAATCGAAAATTCATACCTCATAACTCCTAATTCATAATTCTCCATGATTCCCATCCTCATTCTCATCATTGGAACCTTCATCCTCTTCTTCGTGGCTGTGATCGCGTTTGCCGCCCGGTATAAGCGCTGCCCCTCGGACAAGATCCTCGTCGTCTATGGAAAGGTGGGCGGAAACAATCTTTCCGCTCGTTGCTACCATGGCGGGGCCGCCTTCATCTGGCCGATCATTCAGGATTTCCAATTCCTCGACCTCACGCCCATCCCCATCGACATCAAGCTGGAAGGCGCTCTCTCCCAACAAAACATCCGCGTCAATACCCCCTCCACCTTCATGGTCGGAATTTCGACCGAACCCGGGGTGATGGAAAACGCCGCCGAGCGCATGCTCGGTCTCAACCTCAACGAGGTACAACAACTCGCCCGGGACATCATCTTCGGCCAAATGCGCGTCGTCATCGCGACCATGCCGATCGAGGAAATCAACACCGACCGCGACAAGCTCATCTCCAATATTTCCCTCGGGGTGGAAGTCGAACTGAAAAAAGTCGGCCTCCGCCTGATCAACGTCAACGTCCAAGACATCACCGACGAGTCCGGCTACATTGATGCGCTGGGAAAAGAAGCCGCCGCCCGCGCCATCAATGAAGCCAAGATCAAAGTTGCCCAGCAGGAACGCGACGGCGACATTGGAGCGGCCGAAGCCCAGCGCGACCAGCGGATTCGGGTTGCGGATGCCAATGCCCGCGCCACGGAGGGGGAAAACCTCTCCGCGGTTGAGATTGCCCAGTCCACCGCCAGTCGCCGTCAGCAAGAAGCCGAAGCCCTCCGGCTCGCCACCGCCGCAGAAAAAGTCGCCGCCGCCAAGTCCCTCGAAGAATCCTATGTCGCCGAGGAACTGGCCGAACGTCAACGCGCCAAACGCGACGAAGCCGCCCAAACCGCCACCGTCGTCGTCCAAGCCGAGATCGAACGCAAAAAAATCCAGGTCATGGCCGAAGCCCAGAAGCTGCGGATCGAACTCGAGGCCGAAGCCGAAAAACGGCGGATCGAACTCATCGCCCAAGCCGATGCCGAACGCCTCCGAGTCACCAAGCAAGGTGAAGCCGATGGGTTGAAAGCCATCATGGAGGCCCAGGCAAAAGGCACCCTCGCACAACTCCAAGCCCGCGCCGACGGTTTCCGCGCCATCATCGAAGCCGCTGGCGGAGCCGCCCAAGCCGCCCAACTCATGGTGACCGAACAATTGCCCAAACTGGTGGAAGAACAGGTCAAAGCCGTCTCCAACCTGAAAATCGATTCCGTCACCGTCTGGGAGGGCGGCAAGGGCAAGGACGGCAAGGGCTCCACCGCAGGATTTCTTTCCAGCCTCATCGGGGCCCTCCCTCCCTTGCAGGAATTGACCCGTAATGCCGGAATCGAACTGCCGGACTTTCTTGGAAAATCCATCCCACCCGGAGCCCAACCGCCCCCCCCGAAAGCCCCCGCTTCCCGCCGCCTCGACCCGGAAACCACCCGGCAAAAGGTCCACTCCTGGCTCAGCACCCACAAACCGCTTCTCGTCGCCTTCAACGAAAACGCCGACACCGAAATCAGCAAAACTGAAATCGACCACGCCGTGGCGACCACTCTGCAATGGGCCGAAAAAAGTCAGACCGACCGCCAGGCCCACTGGTTCATCGCTCGCAATGGCGAAGCGGTGGGACCCAAGAGTTGGAGCGAAATTCAATCCACAGCCCGGACCGAGACCAACCTGCTCATCAGCTTGGAAAACACCAATGTCTGGTTGCCCTTCGAAGCCATCCAGATCGCCGTTTAGGAAACCATTTTTAAGTCCAAAAACGGCAGTTGATGGCTAACCCGCATAAATCACCGGAGGTTTTGAGGAGGGTCATTTGGTCGATTTTTCGTTAGCCCGTCTTCGCGAACTGGAGGCAGGGGAGGAGCTGGAACCCGCTATTTTAGGACATCGTCCTAAAAAGGTCGGCACTACAAAGACACGCTAAATGAGACTTTTGGTTGGGGCGTAAATTTTTGGAGGAGCTTGTTCGGGCAGGGTCAGCCCAAGCTGGTCAAGGAGGATTTTCTGATCCTTCTCAGGCTCGGTATAGCGGGTGAGCACGAGATCCCGCCCATCGGTGGTGGGGAAGTGAACATCGATGAGCTGGATGGCGGCGAACTTTTCCAAGACACTACGAGGCGTCAATCCGCTGGCACAGCGTCTGAGACGGGCTTTGAGGGTGACTTGGAGGCAATAGGCCAGGAACGAGATAAAGATGTGAGATTCGATCCGTTTTTCGTTTTTGTGGTAGATCGGTCGGATGGCCAAGTCGCCTTTGAGTTCTTTGAAGGCCTGTTCGACCTCGGTGAGTTGGAGGTAATATTCCCAAAGTTTGATGGGATCTTTTTCGGTGAGGTTGGTGCGAAGCAGGTAACGGCCTTCGCGGCGGCGAGCGGTGCGGAGGGTGGCTCGGTCAATGTGATAGGTCAGGCGGGCTCGTTGGTTCCGGCCGCGACCGGAGAGAATGACCTCGACTTTGATGTGACGCGCATCGCGACCGGCTTCTTTCTTGGCGGCTCCGAGAGCTTGGTGAAGTTCGTCCCGTCTGAGCGGACGCTTACGGGCTTGCAGATCGGTGAGAGCCTTGAGGTATTTGCGCAACCGACGGCGTCGCATGGATCGCTCTTTGGCGACCCGATCTTCGCTCTTAGCCAGCACATAGGTTTCGCCATCATGGGGCAGAAGTTTGACTTGAACGCTGGGGCGAGCTTTCTGCCAAGGACGTTCAAGGAGAGACTTTTCCAGCGAACTGAGTTTTCCTTTGGGGGTTCCCACCAAATAGGAGACCGGGGGATCACTGGCCCGCATCTGGCTCAAAGTGTCTTCGGTCGGAATGCCGCGATCCATCACCCAAATCCGATCCGCTTTGCCATACTGAGTTTCGATTTTTTTCAGAAAGTCAGCCAAGGTGGTTTTGTCGGTCGTATTGCCGGGGAGCACTTCGTAAGCCAAGGGAAAGCCTTCGGGGGTGACGATCAGGGCAATAACGACCTGAACGCAGTCACTGCGTTTATCTCGTGAGTAGCCGAACCTCCGAATGTCTTCGGGATCTTCGGGGGGATTGCTTTCAAAATACGTGCTCGTCAGATCATAGAGCAGGACTTCAAATTTAGCATCAAAGAGAGTCGTCCAGCGTTCCGTCAGATGATCAAAAAGAGCCCGCTTATGCTCAAGGAGCTTGTCGTGGCACTCGTAAAGTCGATGGGGCTCCGCCAGCGAAAAGTCGCTTCCCAATAAGTCCGCAACCGCGCTGTGATCGAACCAGTGACGGTGCAACCGCCACTCGCTTCCTGGATCAATCAGACGGTAGAGAGCGAGGGTTTGCACAATGTGATCCCAACGGGTTCCTTGCCGCCCCTGTGGCAATCGGTCGCGCCAAAAATCGCCTAAACCAAGTTGACCACAAAGTTCGCATCCCAGCCAGCAGGCTCCCCACTGTCGAGGCCTCTCCAAACGCATTCCGGAAAGACGAACCCCGACAGTGGCAATAAGGTCGTCTTCATCTTTTTTGGGTAAATATTCTTCGGCAAAAAGTGCCGTTTGCTGGGGGAGCGAACTCTCGCTATCGAAAACCTCTACCGTTTTGCGCCAAGCCCGTTCCTGCCGACCATTGAGTTCACCAAGATATAGAACATGCCGTTGATTGACTCGACCATCGGGCAGGCGGCGGTTCTCCACCACGCTCCAATAGAGATGCTCTTTCCCGTCCTTCCGACGCTTCTTATGCCGCAGAAACATGAATCCATTACATCACCACTTCCGAAAATTCCGCAAGGGGGTAGGTCGGCACTACAGGCCCTTTTGAAACCTGAACCCCTGTAAAATAGCGGGTTTGCGGGCCTTGGAAGCCTGAAAATAGTTGTTTTTTGCCTCCAGTCCGCGAAGACGGGTTAAAGCGGAAGTGCGATGGGGGTTCATCCTTCCGCGTGGAGTGACCTCTTCTTTGGATTCTTCGTCAATATCCATCCGGGGCTCAAGCTGGGCAACACGGAGGTTGCCCCTCGTGCGCTCCGGAGCAGCGCAACCCTCCGGGGTGGAAGACCTCGGCCAGTCGGGACCGTTGCCCGGCTGAGAACTTGAAGTCACTGCGTCGCCGCGAGGCGGGGTGGGAAGCAACGGAGAAAAACAGATCGACCGCAACGAAAGTGAACACGATTCGGCACAGAAAGAACGACGAGCCCGCGAGGGACCGGCGAAGTCACGGAGTCCGGGAGGACGCCGACCTGTGGGGGGCAGCAACGCAATGCCTCACGGGGGCTGTCTGTGTGGTTGGTGGCAGTAGGTCTGGAAAGGGTTGCGATGTGAACGCAGGAGATCTGCCGGGAAAAGACCCGGAACCGCAGAACGAACCCGGGTAACGACCGGAGGAGCCAAGGGCGGCAGGAAGGCAAACGCTTCGAGCGAAGGACAAAGCGAAGAAAAACCTTCGGGAGTTCCCGGAGAGGATAAACAAGAGGAAGAAGCCTTTGCTAAAGACATCCAAGAGCGGTTGCTCGCCGTCAGTGAGCAAATCAAGCAAGGCAGCTGCCAGTCTCAGCCAGTAAAACGGCTATGGATACCAAAGCCAGGCAGCGCGGAGCAGCGGCCGTTGGGAATGCCCCCTCGTTCGATTACTCCTTCCCGGAGGCTTGAAGGCGGGTGAGTTTGTTTTGCACGGGTTTCGGAATCTCGAGTGGGCCTTTGGCCCGTTCCCATTTGGCCAGAGTGGCGATGCTAACTCCCAGCCGTCGGGCAAAGGTCGTCCGGCTGAGGGCGAGGTCGGCTCGGAGGGCGCAAAGCGCGGTGGCGGTCGGCTTGACGACCGGGAGGGCTTTTTTTACGGCGGGTTTCTTTTTGGCCTTGGGAAGCTTTTTGGATTGGGATGGGGCCTCTGTTTTTGGCCTGGCCTCTGTTTTTGAAGTTCGACGAATTTTGGGGAGCGGGGGCTCGATCGGGACCGGGTCTCCCGAAGGGTCGAGGTCGATGCCAAAGACCGCGCTGAGAGAGTCGGCATCGATTCGGCGTCGGCGGGAGGATCCGCCTTTTCCGCTCAGGGCGGTGGTGTCTTTGATCGCAATGAGTTCATTGTGATCAACCCCGCGAAGTTTGAAGAGCAATTCGGGAGCGGTATCAAGGCGGGCACCGACTCCATACATGACCGCGGCCACGTGTTTGCACATGCTGGCCCAATCGGGGCAATTGCAATTGAACTGAATTTCTTTGGGACGGGGAAAAAGGCCTTCGTTTTGGTCCGTGACGATGGCCATGATTTCGTCGGAGATTTTTCCCTGGAGCAATTCGATGAGGGACCCGATTTTTCCTTGAGATCGGGCTTTGATTTGTTGCCAGGTTTTCGGGGGGAGGGGCGCGATGCGAATGGTGAGCTCGTAGAGTTCGGATCCCTGTACGAGGGCGTTGACAGTCTCCGACTCTATCCCGAGATGGAGGACGGATCCATTGCGGACATAGGTGCGGCCGCGGGGGAGACGGTTTTCGTAATCGCTGAAGGATTCCAGGTGGAGGCACCAGGCCCGCCCCCAGAAGCTGGTGGCGATTTTCAATCGGTGGGTCAGTTCGCCCAGCGGCTCGATCATGCGGCCTTTGGCTTGGAGGGATTTGATTTTCTTGAGAGCCTTGGCCTTCCGTTCGGCGACGGAAACGTAGGGGCCGAAATGCGACCAACTCATGGCGTGGTTCCGGTCTGGGAAAGGTCGAGGCGGATGAAGTCCATCAGTTCAGAGTCGTTCATTTCGGTCAGGGATTTTTCTGCGCCTCCGCTGAGGATGGCATCAGCGGTATCTTGTTTGCCGGAGATGAGGGTGTCGATTTTTTCTTCGAGGGTGCCGGTGGTAATGAATTTATGGACGAGGACGTTGCGGTGTTGGCCGATGCGGAAGGCGCGGTCGGTGGCTTGGTTTTCCACTGCGGGATTCCACCAGCGGTCGAAGTGAATGACGTGGGAGGCGGCGGTGAGGTTCAGGCCTGAGCCGCCGGCTTTAAGCGAGAGGACAAAAAAGGGCGGCCCGTCTTCGCGCTGAAAGTCTTCGACCATTCGCTGACGGGCTTTGACGGGAGTGCCTCCGTGGAGAACTAATCCCCGTCGGGAAAAAACCTTGGCCAAGCAGGTCGCGAGTGGCTCGGTCAGTTCGCGAAATTGGGTGAAGACGAGCGCCTTTTCGCCTCGGGCGGCCATTTCCTCGCAGAGGGCGATGAGCCGTTGAAATTTCGCGCTCTCGGCGGGATCGAAGGCTCCGGTTTTGGTCAGTTGGTCCGGGTGGTTGCAAATTTGCTTGAACCGCATGAGGTAGGCGAGGACGAGGCCGCGGCGTTCCATGCCCTTGGCCGTCTCGAGGGCTTCTTTGAGCGCAGCGGCGGTTTGTTGGTAGAGCCGACCTTGGCTGCGGGTGAGTCCGCAGAAGACCTTCATCTCGGTCTTTTCGGGCAGATCGGAGATGATGGTTTTGTCGGTCTTGAGGCGGCGGAGGATATAGGGACTGACGAGACGGCGGAGCGGAGCGTAGTGGTCGGCGTTTTCAGAGCGGAGGGTTTTAACGAATATTTGGAATTGCGAGGCGGAACCGAGGAGGCCGGGGTTGAGAAAATCAAAGAGCGACCAGAGATCACCGAGGTGGTTTTCGACCGGGGTGCCGGTGAGGGCAAATCGGGCGTTGGCAGTCAGTTTGCGGACGGCTTTGCTTTGGCGGGCGGAGTGGTTTTTGATCGCCTGGGCTTCGTCGAGGATGAGCCAATTCCAAGTGATGTCAGTCAACCAGTCCAATCGAGTGAGCATGCCATAGGTGGTTACGATGAGATCGGTGGCGGCGAACTGGCCGGAGCTGGGGGAAGTCAAGGCTGCCGATCCCTCGGACCGATGGATGATTTTCAGCCGGAGGGACGGGGCGAAGTGGGCGGCTTCGCGCTGCCAATTGCCAATCAGAGAGGCTGGGACCACCAGAAGGCTGGGTGGGGCGGAGGGAAAGGTTTCGCGTTGCCGGAGAAGGGCGGCGAGGATTTGGACGGTTTTTCCCAGTCCCATATCGTCCGCCAAGCACGCTCCGAGGCCGACCTGGGCGCAAAACCAAAGCCAGTCGAGTCCGACCGCCTGATAGGGTCGCAGGGTGGCGCGGAGAGATAGGGGCGGCGGAGTCGGCGGAGGCGAGGCGAGGCGTTGGAGGGTTTCGGTCAGCCATTCGCCGGGTTGGGCAAAGGCCCATTCGCGATGGGATTCCAGTTCTTCTTCGTTTTGGAGGTTGCCGGGAGCGCCGGCCAGAAGGCGCATGCCTTCGATGAAGGAAATGTCGCCATGCGCTTCGATGGCCTTCCAGTGTTCGAGCGCTTGCTGGAGTTTTTCCCGATCGACTTCGATCCACTGGCCGCGAAAAAGAACCAGTCCGTCCTCGCCGTCGAGGAGTGCTGCAATTTCCTTTGGGGTGAGTTTTTTTCCATCAACGACGACGCTGACTTGGAAGTCGAGCAGGGCGTTGAGACCGAGGGCGCTTCGTTTTTTTTCGCCTACGGTGGCGGCCACCTGGGGACGGGTGCCCCGCTTTTTCCACCAGTTCGGCAGGCGGACGAGGAGCCCGGCTTCTTCATAGGCGGGAATGCGTCGCAAAAAGGCATAGGCTTCGGGTGGCGTCCAAACCATGGGGTGAAAGATGTCTCCGGTGGCCACCAGGTCGGCCATCAAGGGGCAGGCTTGAGCCGCTTGGTGCAGCGGTGTTAGCAATTTCAGGAGGGTGGATTTGTTTTTGGCACCGCCATATTCGTTGAGTGCTTTGCCCAGGGGAATTTGCGACAGGCGACCGGACTGAGAAACGCTGGCGGCGTAGGTGGCCATGAAAGCAAACGGACAGGCGTCGTCCCCCTTATTCTCCGCCAGGTGGAGGGTGACCCGGCCGACCCGCGACCACGCAGGAGCGTATTGGTGCATCCATTTGGCGAGTCCGTCAGTGGAGGCCAGCGAATGCCGGGTCCAAGCTTCTATCCGGGTCCAAAGACCGAGGAGTGTCTCTGGGGAAAGGTATTCGCCGCCTCGCATGGGCGGAGCGTTGAGAATCCACTCCGCGAGGATGCCGGCCTCCGGCCGGGGCAACGCGTCGAGGGGATCTTTGCAATCGGGAAGGAGGCACAGTTCCCGCAGGAAGGCATCGGCAAACGATTTCCAAAAAAGTTCCACCGCCTCCGCGTCGGATTCCGCAGGATGACCGCCGAGCAGAATGAGACCGGCAGATTCGGACTCGGCAAAGGCCCGGCCGAGGGAGGTGATTTCGTCGCGACTGGTGAGCGCGCCTTGGGGAGTCAACCCGAGAGAACCTAGCTGACCCCAAGGGGACGAGACTCGGGTGGGGGGAATTGCGAGGTCGGTCAAAACGGGGTCTGGCATCGGCCCCCCATTTAGATCAAAAACTCGAGGAAAGCAACGCCCGGTCCGACCTTCGTCTAGCCGAACTGAAGCTCTTCCGTGCGAAACCTGATTTTTCATTTTGACACCCTGTTGGTCTTTGCTAGGGTTTTGTTCCTTCTGTTTCTGGGAGAAAAGGCCTACCGTCCTTGCATGAGGCAAGAACGGGTGGGGCCTGATACCCTTTGACAGAAGACAACCGAAGAAACGCAGACACACCTTATTCTTTAACGGCTTCGGCCAAAATGCCCATGTAGCTCAGTTGGCAGAGCACGTCCTTGGTAAGGACGAGGTCACCGGTTCGATCCCGGTCATGGGCTCCACCAAAAAGAAGAAGTGCGAGTCTCAAACTAAACACACCCTTAAGATGGCAAAAGAACAGTTCCAGAGAAACAAACCGCACGTCAACATTGGCACGATTGGCCACGTTGACCACGGAAAAACCACCCTCACGGCCGCGATCACGACCGTGCTTTCTAAATCCGGCGGGGCGCAAGCACGCGGCTATGCCGACATTGATGCCGCTCCCGAAGAAAAAGAGCGCGGGATTACGATCAACACCGCTCACGTGGAATACGAGACGGTCAATCGCCACTATGCGCACGTTGATTGTCCCGGACACGCCGATTATGTGAAGAACATGATCACCGGCGCCGCCCAAATGGACGGAGCGATTTTGGTCGTGAGTGCCGCAGACGGCCCTATGCCTCAGACTCGTGAGCACATTCTGCTTGCCCGTCAGGTCGGAGTGCCTTCCATCGTGGTCTTCATGAACAAGGTGGACATGGTCGATGACAAAGATTTGCTCGAACTCGTCGAGATGGAAGTGCGTGAGCTTCTGAGCAAATATGAATTTCCTGGTGAGGTCATTCCGATCGTCATGGGCAGTGCTCTCAAGGCTCTCGAAGGAGATCCTGAATACGAGAAAAAGATCACGGATCTGATGGCGGCTGTGGATGAGTACATTCCGAACCCAGAGCGCGCGAAGGATCTCCCCTTCCTCATGCCTGTGGAAGACGTCTTCAATATTGAAGGCCGCGGTACGGTTGCGACCGGCCGGGTCGAACGTGGCGTCCTCAAGAAGATGGAAGAAATCGAGATCGTCGGAATCAAAGACACGATCAAGACCACCGTCACCGACATCGAAATGTTCCGCAAGCTTCTCGACTTCGCTGAAGCAGGCGACAACGTCGGAGTTTTGCTCCGTGGGGTGAAGAAAGACGACATCGAGCGCGGTCAGGTTTTGGCCAAGCCCGGCACGATCAAGCCGCATTGCAAATTCAAGGCCGAGATCTACGTGCTGAGCAAGGATGAGGGAGGCCGTCACACGCCGTTCTTCTCCAACTACCGTCCTCAGTTCTACTTCCGGACCACCGACGTCACCGGCACGATCAAGCTTCCCGAGGGAGTGGAGATGGTCATGCCCGGAGACAATATTTCCATTGAGGTCGAGTTGCTGACTCCGATCGCGATGGAAAAAACCATTCGTTTCGCCATTCGCGAAGGCGGCCGCACCGTAGGTGCCGGACGTGTCGCGGACATCGTCGAATAGTCCGTTTCTTCCGTTCAATTTAGGACAGTAGCTCAATTGGTAGAGCAATGGTCTCCAAAACCATCGGTTGGGGGTTCAAGTCCCTCCTGTCCTGGATGACGGAAATTCAGTATCACACTCATGTTTGGAAAAATTCATAAATTCATCACCGAAGTCCGCTTTGAGCTGGCCAAGGCCCAGTGGCCCTGGGACCCCAATGAACGGGGGTTCAAGCGTTACAAGGAATTGACGGATTCCACCAGAGTTGTGCTGATTGCCATGTTGATTCTAGGTGGTTACATCGCCTTTTTCGACTCCATCCTTATTATTGTCGTCAGTTTTCTGACGAAACCCTAAAGCCCATGCCCATTGCCCCACGTGATCAATGGTATGTTGTGCATGTTCTCTCCGGTTTGGAGCAGAAGGTGCAGGACAACCTCAATCGCCGTATCAAACTGGAGGAGATGACCGATCTAGTTTTTGAGGTTCTCATTCCGACCGAACGGGTTCAGGAAATCAAACGCGGAAAGAAGACCGAGACGACTCGCAAGTTTTTTCCCGGTTACCTGATCATTAACATGCATCTCCTCGACGACGACAATCAACTCGTCGAGAAAACCTGGTATTTTATCAAGGAAACCGACGGTGTGATCGGCTTTGCCGGCACGAAGAATCGTCCGATTCCGATGCGTCCGCGGGAAGTGGAAGGCCTCTTGGCCCAAGCGCGCGAGCGAGAAGACACCATCAAGCCGAAGATTAGCTTCGAAGTCGGGGACAAGGTCAAAGTGGCTGATGGACCCTTCCAAAACCAAAATGGAGTTGTCGAGGAAATCGATCCCGAACGCGGCAAGCTTCGCGTTTCGGTCACCATCTTCGGTCGGGAAACTCCCGTCGATTTGGAATACTGGCAGGTCGAAAAAGCCTGACGGGAAAATCATTCAAAGAAGATGGCGTCGCTGCGGCCGAAAAGGTCGAGAGCAGCGCCATTTTCTTTTTATGATTGTCTTCTCCGGAGGAATTGGAGATAAGGCTGTACACTTTTCCACCTGATATGCTTCCCCTTCTCCTTGCTGGCAGTGCCTTTCTCGGCGCACTTATTCAACCGGAACCTGAGCTTCCCAATCACACCCTGCGAGGGGAATTGGTTTTCGCCAAGGAAGTCGTCTGTCGCAGTCGTTGGGGGACTCCCATGCTTCCGGACGGAAAAGGAGGCTACAGTCTGATCGCTCCTATCAATCAAGAGTTCATCGAACAAAGCCTGGTTCAGCCGCCGATCACCAAAGGAACGGTTTTTCGTCCTGAGGCGAGGTTGGTCGTGACGCTGCCGGAATAAGCTGGGTTGGGTTTTGATTTGCGGTGGACTTTTCCCCATTCCGCTATTGCTTGGCGCAGAAGAATGGGTATCACGGCGTGATGCGATTTTTTCTTTCTCTTTGTCTGGCGATTTTGGCTGGCTGCGGTCAGCGTGAACTCCTGCCGCCCCCGGACAACACGCCATTGGATCGGCGATTGACGAATTTTGCGGATCTCCAAAATCAGGGCGATTGGGACGCGCTGCCATCTCATTTCACGAAAAGGGCCCGCATCCAAAGTCCCGTCACTCCGCAGGGAGCCAGCGTGGATCAGTATCTGCGGGCGCTGGCGAAGGCACCTTATATGCTGGCGGTGAATGAGACGGAGATCGTCTATGCTTTTCCTGATCGTGCTCTGACGCGGAGCAATGTGACCATTGGCATGTCGGGTCGTCCGTCCTGGCGGGAACGTCTAGCCGTAAATTGGCAATTCGAGGATGGCTATTGGCGTATGGCCCGGATGGTTTATAGCGACTGGCCGGCGATCATTGGGACGTGGAGGCGCAGTGGTCTGCGTCAGGAAGGTTCGATCGAGTTGCGGATTTACCCCGGTGGACGTTATGTGGTCTACACGGCGGAGGATTATTCTGCGCCAGCATTCAAGGGCGACTACCGCTTGGAGGGAAATCAAATTACGCTCAGCGATGTGTCTTCCTTCGAGGCCAATCTCTTTGAAAGTGGGTCAGGGAGGTATTCCTTCATTCGTACCCCGACAGGAATAACCTTGCGGAAACTCCGCGAGGAAAACACCTGGCGGGATGCCCGCTATCAGGGCGACTGGGCCGCGCATTCACCCAAGTTGGGGATGTGAGGAAGGCGTATTTTGACTTCGTTGGATCTCGCTCTTCGGATCGAAAAGCTGCATTTGTGAAATTGGGAATGACGAACCATCCTGATCAGCCAAATTACAAGACATGCCCAAGAAAAATATACCATCGAAGCGGTTGAAACCTCTGGATCCTGCTTCCAAGCCTGCCGCAAAGCCGATGATCGCGGAAGCTACTACCGGGCATCAGGATGAAACACCGCCACTCCAAGGAAACCTAGGCAGGGAAAAAGCAAGACCCTCCGTCCGCAAAGCGGCCAAGCGAATCCCACTGGCTTACGCGCTCGCGGTGACAGGGGTTGCGGTCGTTGCCGCAGCCGTCTTTTCCTCCGTCCTGACCTGGAACCCGGCATTTCAGGCCGGGCGGAAGCAGGTCTTTGTTGAACAGACGAAGGCGGATGTAAAGGTCGCCGCCGGATTCCAACCGCGTCTGAACCAGGCGTTTGACGAACTACGCGCTGGAAATCCGGCCGTTGCCCTCAAGAAGTTTCAGAATTTACAGGCAGAGAACCCCGGCCTGTCCTCCACGGCTTATCTGATCGCGCTCTCCGCCCTTCGCAGCAAAAATTTCGCACTGGCAGAAGAGGAGGCTGCCCGCAGCATCCGCAGGAACGAGCGGGTTTCTGACGCACTGGCGATCCAAGCTTTGATCGAGGTGCAAAAAAGCGAGGCTCCCGATCTGAAAAAGCTAGGCGACCATGTGCTGCGGGCGGAAATGCTCCTTCGGCAGGCGATGCTGGCGGATCCAGCCAATCCCGTGCCGATGATCGAATTGGCAGGTCTCTTGCGCCGGCAGCGAAATTCTGCGGAGGCGATTCAACTTTTGCAGGCGGCGCGAACCCGGGTGCTGCCATTCGATCTCCCTCCTTATTTAGAAGCCACGATCATGCTGACTTCGCTGCAGGGAACCCCCGATGAGGAGTTATCCAGCGCCGATCCAAGCCCCGATTTGCCCGGAACGATTTCCGCTGCCTACATTCTGATGCGGAAAGGTCGCTTTAACGAAGCGGCGGAACGACTGAAAGTAATCCAGTCGCGGACGCCGCCTTCCTTCTTTCGCTACTTGCTCAACGACCCGGCCCTCCGGCCCTATTCTCAAGTCCCTGAACTAAGCGTTTTTTTTCGCTGAATCACCCCGGCGAGCGACCGTGAGCGTGCCCCCAATAGCGAGCTGAGCAGTTCTGCCTGGGCCGGTTCTCCCAGGCGGTCGGAGCCCACAAGTTGGCGAATAAGCTTCCCGTTTTTCTGCTCCACCCGGGCATTGTCGTTCTTGCGGTAACTCGGGCAGCCTGGCATCGCCTAGAGAAACGATCACCCGCTGTAGAATTAGGCACTCCAACGGAAACTCCAGGCCTGATTATCATCGGCTTACATAATTTTCGTGACGAAAACCTGTCAATTCCGAGCACGCGCAAAGATGTTGCAGAAGAAACTTGGGTTAAGTCGGTGTGGCGCGGGATGAGTTTCATCTTGCCGTAGAGAGGCCGTAGGTGGTTTTTTTCTTGAGGCTTGTCATGGGAGGGATTTCCGGCACTCTTCCCCACCTGCGATTTCCCCAAGTTTTTTGGGGCGGTTGGCGAAAGACCGGCGGTTCCTGGGATCCGGGAAGATGCCGGGGGCCTGATCGGCAAAAGGATGTTCCGCCCGAGCCTGGAGATGCAGCAAACGATTTTTAAATTATGATTTTCAAAAACTTCACCAAGGAATGGTTTTCCAATGTTCCCAAGGACCTCTTGGCGGGTATCGTTGTCGCCTTGGCTTTGATTCCAGAGGCGATCGCTTTTTCCATTATCGCCGGGGTTGATCCCAAGGTGGGCCTGTACGCGTCATTTTGTATTGCGGTGGTCTCGGCATTTTTGGGGGGACGTCCCGGGATGATCTCCGCCGCCACCGGGGCGATGGCCCTGCTGATGATCACGCTGGTGCGTGAGCATGGGCTCCAATACCTCTTTGCCGCTACCCTTCTGACCGGCTTCTTTCAGATTCTGGCGGGATGGTTTAAGTTGGGTGACGCGTTGAAATTTGTTTCCCGGTCGGTCATGACCGGATTTGTCAATGCCCTCGCCATTTTGATTTTCATGGCGCAGTTGCCCGAGTTCCGAAATACGGGCTGGACAATGTATGCCATGGTGGCGGGCGGGTTAGCGATTATCTACATCGTGCCACGGTTCACTAAGGCGATCCCGTCGCCGCTGATTTGTATCGTTGTCCTCACAGCGATTTCGCTTCTCACCGGGATGGGGTTGCGGACGGTCGGCGACATGGGCGAACTGCCGTCGACTCTGCCGGTCTTTCTTTTTCCCCAGATTCCGTGGAACTGGGAAACGCTGGCCATTATCCTTCCCTATGCCATTCCGCTCACGGTGGTGGGCTTGTTGGAGTCGCTGATGACGGCGACGATCGTCGATGACCTCACGGATACGGAGAGCAACAAGAACCGGGAATGCATGGGGCAGGGGGCGTCCAACATTGTGTCCGGATTCTTCGGAGGGATGGCCGGATGTGCCATGATCGGACAAACTGTCATCAATGTGAAATCCGGTGGCCGGGGACGGCTTTCCACCTTTGTGGCCGGGGCGTTTCTTCTCGTTTTGATTGTCGTCTGCGGGACCTGGGTGAAGGTCATTCCCATGGCAGCCCTGGTCGCCGTCATGATTATGGTTTCGATTGGAACTTTCAGTTGGGCCTCGCTCCGGGATCTCCGCATTCATCCCAAGACCTCCAGTCTGGTCATGCTCACCACGGTGGCCGTAGTCGTTCTGACTCACAATTTGGCCATTGGCGTCGGCGTGGGGGTCCTCATGAGTGCGATTTCCTTTGCTCGCAAGGCGGCTTTGTTGATGCGGATCGGGACCGCTCGGGAGGAAGGGAGCGACGAGCGGACCTATACGGTGGAAGGCAATTTGTTTTTTGTCTCTGCTAGCGCTTTCGCCCGCGCCTTCGATTTCAGGGAGGTGGTCCAGCGGGTGACAATCGACGTTTCCAGAGCGCATTTTTGGGATATTAGTTCGATCGCCTCGCTCGATAAGGTGGTTTTGAAATTTCGCCGCGACGGCACCGAAGTCAACGTAGTCGGGCTGAATGAAGCCAGTGCCACCCTGGTGGAGCGGGTGGCCATCCATGACAAACCGGGGGCCGCAGCGAATCTCGACCTTCATTGAAAAAAACTGGTATTTATGAATGATCGCGGAGGAATTTCCGTCGTCCGCTTCATCCCATTATTATGAATCACATTCTCACCTGCACCGATGGCTCGCTTTATGCGCCGAGCATTTATGAACACACCGCCTGGGCGGCGAGCCGCCAGGGGGCCGCAGTTCATGTCCTCCATATGCTTGATCCACACCGGGAACGGGCGGAATTGAGTGATTTCAGCGGGAACTTGGGACTCAATACTGGCGACGAATTGCTCACGGAGTTGGTCAATTTCGAAGAGACCAAAAACCGGCTGGCGCGCGAACGCGGAAAAGCGATTCTTGAGGATGCCAGGCGGCGATTGGAAGCCGCGGGGGTCCAGCGAGTGACAACCGAGCAACTCCATGGCGAATTGGTGGAAACGGTGACAGCAAAAGAAGAAGATGCGGATCTCGTTGTGATGGGCAAGCGGGGAGAGACGGCTGATTTGGCCAAGCTGCATTTGGGTTCCAATTTGGAGCGGGTCATCCGGGCCAGCATTCGACCGGTGCTGGTGGCCTCGCGGAAGTTTGTTCCCATCGAGCGTTTCTTGATTGCCTACGATGGCGGTCCCAGCGTGGAGGATGCGGTGCAATTTGTGATGGCGTCGCCGTTTTTGAAAGGGCTGCCCTGTCATCTTTTGCGAGCCGGTCGGATCGATTCCAAAGCGGAATGGTATTTGCAAGAAGCGGCGGCCAAGTTGCGCGATGCGGAATTCGATGTCACCGCCACAGCCACCGCCGGCGATCCCGCCGAGGTCATCTCCGAGGCGGTGAAGAAGGACGGAATTTCCTTGTTGGTGATGGGCGCTTATGGCCACTCGCGGATCCGACAGTTGATGGTGGGGAGCACCACGACCGAGATGATGCGCACCTGTCACGTTCCGATCCTGATGTTCAGGTAAGCCCGCGCTCTTACAGGTTGCTTTCCTTAGCCGCTTTTTCTTTACGCGGTCAGAGAAGGGAATCAATGCCGCTGTCTCGCAGGCACTCACTCTGGCGATTGAGGCTGGGGAGATCATCGATATCTTCGCGCGGAGCCAGTAGAGTCACCGAAAGTCCCAGTCTCGTGGCGGCGGCCTGGGTTTGGGTTAAAACCTTGGGGGTACTCCAGGCGATGTTTTCAAATAGGCCGGGATGGTTGGCCTTGAGTCCAAGGAGAACATAGCCTCCGTCGGTTGCCGGGCCGACGACGAGATCATGGGAGTCGAGGCGGGTGTTGGCTTCGATGAGGTCGGATGCTTCGAGGGTGGGGCAATCACCGCCCAAGAGGAAGAGACGAGTGGCTCCGCGGGCAAACTCCGCCGCCACTGCCGCGGCAAGGCGGGCTCCGAGGTCGCCTTCACATTGGGGGAGGAAGAGGGACCGTTCGGGTCGTAGCCCGCCGAGCCAGGCGGACATTTCGGTTTCGGCCTCCGGAGGGGAAAAATAGATAACGACCGGCCAATGGGCCGGCAAGGCCTCGATCTGCCGTTCGACGAGGGCGCGGTAGATCGCGGTGGCCCGGGGGAAGCCGACTTCGCGAGCGAGGCGGGTTTTGACCAAGCCGGGGCGAGGGGCTTTCAGGAGGAGGCAGACGGTAATCATGACGTGGTCGCAGAGAACGGGTTTTTCCAACGGGTGGGAAACCAGGTCCAGAGAAATCCCAGAACCAAGGGGAGCCAAAGAAAGAGGGTTTCGGGCAGAGTGAGTTGCCACGGAGCCTGCGGGATGTGGGCAAGCCGGTGGTAGAGCGCGAAATAGATGAAACCGGAAGCGGTGAGAAGCAGAGTGCCCCGGTTGCGGCTGACAACGGCAAAGGGGATCAACCAGGTGAAGTACCAAATATGGATCACCGGCGAGAGGATGAGGGTAAAAAAGAGAGTGCCTTCGGCGGCGCCGAGAAAGGACTTGGCCCGCAAGATCACCACCCCCCAGGCCAAGGCAACGGGCAGAAGGATCCAGGTGTTGTCAAAGCGACGAGATTCCCAGACTTCGCCGACCAGTCGGGGGATGAACTCCGCACTGCGGGCAATTTCCGAAAACTGAGCCGGGTGGAGTTGCCAGCTCCACTCCATGGTCCAAACGCTCAGTGCGAACCAAGCGAGGAGCAAAGGCAATAGACCCCAGGCCAGGGCGATCCCGG
>Ga0209491_10001362_pt1 | contig 48155 bp, 42 predicted proteins | sample BON02_FD_187213 | JGI IMG/M metagenome (GOLD analysis project Ga0209491, IMG submission 187213) | Freshwater microbial communities from Lake Bonney liftoff mats and glacier meltwater in Antarctica - BON-02 (SPAdes) (version 2) | ecosystem: Environmental > Aquatic > Freshwater > Ice > Glacier...
CACGTAAGGTGCTACAAAATCGTGGCGTGCTCGCTTGCGAGCGCCTGCGCTGTGGTAGCGCAGTTGCGATGAGCCGATCCTTGCGAACTGGGGCGTCCGCAAGCGGACACGCCACGTAAGGTGCTACAAAATCGTGGCGTGCTCGCTTGCGAGCGCCTGCGCTGTGGTAGCGCAGTTGCGATGAGCCGATCCTTGCGAACTAGGGCGTCCGCAAGCGGACACGCCACGTAAGGTGCTACAAAATCGTGGCGTGCTCGCTTGCGAGCGCCTGCGCCGTGGTAGCGCAGTTGCGATGAGCCGATCCTTGCGAACTGGGGCGTCCGCAAGCGGACACGCCACGTAAGGTGCTACAAAATCGTGGCGTGCTCGCTTGCGAGCGCCTGCGCCGTGGTAGCGCAGTTGCGATGAGCCGATCCTTGCGAACTGGGGCGTCCGACAAGCGGACACGCTATCAAAGCGACAGCTATCTACAGGCTCAGGCCAGGAGAGTGTCGCTTCTACTTTCTCAAAATCCCTTCCCCAGATCACCGCCCAGCGGAGACGGCGCTGCGCTCCTCGCATCCTTCAGATCCGCAGCGTAGTGCTTATGCATCTGCCAACCTGCGCGGTAGGGCGCGCCGTGCGCTTTCACCCATTCTGTAATCGCATCCAGCGTCGCAGTATCGTCGTGCTTCGACCATTCCGGATGTAGCCAAACGGGCTTCTCGGTTTCGCCGATGACATTCGCGTATTCCGCAATCGCATCGCCCTGATCGACGATGATCTTAAACTCATCCGCTCGCCCAATATTTGCCGCCAGCGGCAGTTTCCAGCGCTTCGGACTCAGCGTGATCCAATCAAAGTCCCCCTTGATTTTAAACGCACCGCTCGTTTCCAAATGCACTTTCTGGCCGATCGCATGGAGCGCATCGACCAACGGAGCCAAATCGTGTATCGCCGGTTCGCCGCCCGTCACCACGACAAACTCCGCCTTGGTTTTGGCCACTTCCGCGGCCAAGGTCTCCACCTCGAACCGCTCAACCTGATCCGGAATATAATCCGGATGCCAAGTCCCTGCGGAATCGCACCAGGGGCAATGCACCGGGCAGCCAAAGGTGCGAATGAAATAAGCCGCCCGCCCCGCGTGCGCGCCTTCGCCCTGGAAGGTATAAAACTGTTCGTGGATCGGGAGCATAGCTTTTAAAAATACTCCTCAAAGAGCGCTTCCTCATCATCGAGAAGCGGGATGTATTTAGCAGCCAGTTTTTTCAAGGGCGCAGGGCTGCGCATCCAGATCCAATCAGGCTCCCCGCGAAAGCACATGCGTTCGCTTTGAAACTGGCGGCTCGCTGTATCCACGAGGATGAAACGGAGCAATGGCTGATAAATGACATGCTGCGCGTGATATTCCTTGAGCTGCGCGGTGCTGATCAGTGAATGGCTATTCCTGAATTTCGGCTCATTAGACGTGTAGAGCACGATAGTGTTACCCTTAATCTCCGCGCGGCAGTTACAGTCCAGCATCTTGATCTGCGCCATCACAATCTCGAATTCGTTCGCTTCGATCAGGCTGGCTTGCGGCTTACCCACGCTAACCTGCCCATTGATATTCTCGGTAAAGGCGAAGCCCTCCGGCATGGCGGGCGCGTTGTCGCCCTTTTCAGCATTCATCGAGGCATAGTAACGCGTTTTATCCGTTTTCGTGGTGCCGACTTTCAGGTAGTAGGTCTGTTGCTTGCGGTTTTTACAGGTAATCATTTGCTTCGATTGTAGGTGACCTCTCTGGTTTGTGAAAGTCAATTGGTTGGGTCTTATGTGAATTGACGCAGTAAATAATAGTCACTTAGCTGCCTTAATGCATTACTCTGAGGTCGCTGAAAATGTGAAAGCCCTAATCCGGAATCTACCGGAGCCCAGCGAGTTTGTGTATGCATTTCTGGAAGCTTACGGCACGCCGCAGGCGAATCTTGCTCGCCTTAAATCGGGCCCGATGAACCTCGCCAAGGTTGAGGGGGAGTTACTCTTTAAGAAAAAGCTCTATTTCAAGCCCACCGAGGGCGATCTGTTTGCAGCGCTCGATGCGCTTAAGTCGGGCAAGGGCACGCAGTCGAACGATCCGCGCTTTCTGCTAGTCACGGATTTCAAGCTAGTACTGGCACTGGATCGCAAAACGGGCGACACCCTAGACTGCAAAATCGCGGACTTGGACGGCACTTTCGATTTCTTTCTGCCGCTGGCAGGGATGGAGAAGACCAAGCTTTCTAATGAGAACCCAGCCGACCGCAAAGCGGCCGAGCGGATGGCCAAGCTCTTTGATGCGATTCGGCTGCACAATCCGGAGTTTGTGGATGAGAACAGCCACGCCATGAATGTCTTTCTGGCTCGCCTGCTCTTCTGCTTTTTTGCTGAGGACACGGGCATTTTTGAGGAAAATGCGATCAGCAACGCCATCGCCTCGCACACCGCCGCCGACGCCAGCGACTTGCACGATTTTTTTGTGCGCCTCTTCGATATTCTCGACCGCAAATCGCGGGCTGGCCTACCGCAGCACCTCAAAGAGCTGCCCTACGTGAACGGCGGGCTCTTTAAAGATCATTTCCCCATCCCCGAGTTTTCCATGAAAGCGCGACGCATGATGCTGGAAGCGGGCGAGCTGACTTGGGCGGACATCAACCCCGACATCTTCGGCTCGATGTTTCAGGCTGTGATCGACCCCGAAGAGCGGCACAACCTCGGCCAGCACTACACCTCGGTGACCAACATCATGAAGGTGATCGAGCCGCTCTTTTTAAACGGCTTTCGCGAAGCCTTTGATAAAGCCAGCAGCCTCCAGCGCGGCAAATCGCAAGCTCTCCACCGCCTGCTGGAGCGCATCGCCCAAGTGAAAATCTTCGACCCCGCCTGCGGATCGGGGAATTTCCTCATCATCGCCTACAAAGAGCTGCGCCGCTTGGAGATGGACATCTTCCAAGAGCTGCAAAAAGAAACCGGCGAGCTCCCGCTATCCGGCCTCAAGGTCAGCCAGTTTTACGGCATCGAAATTTCCGACTTCGCCGCCGAGACCGCCGTGCTGGCGCTCTGGCTGACCGAGCATCAGATGAACTTGGAATCGAAGCGCGTCTGCGGTCAAGCGCCCAATAATCTCCCGCTTCGCGACGGGGCTCATATCAAATGCGCCAATGCCTGCCGCATCGACTGGGAAACCGTCTGCCCGAAGGAAACCGGCGATGAGATTTATATTTTAGGCAATCCCCCGTACAAAGGCTCAAGAGTTCAGACAAAAGCGCAAAAATCTGACATGGCTTTAGCATTTCACGGTATTACAAGATTTAAAGATTTAGATTACGTCTCTTGTTGGTTTATTAAAGCAACTAATTTTTTAGCACCGAATATTCAATTCGCTTTTGTCACTACAAACTCACTTTGCCAGGGGACCCAGGTTACTGATCTATGGCCTGCATTGCTTTCTGAGGGTATAGAAATTTCATTTGCTTACAAATCCTTTAAGTGGGCAAATAACGCAAAAAATAAGGCAGGAGTGACATGCTCTATCGTTGGCCTAAGACCTTCAAAAAAATCACCCAAACACTTATATGTAGGTAATACGCGTATTGCTGTAGAGAACATTAATGCTTACCTGATTTCGGGAGCTGATTTATTTGTTTCTAAAAGAAGAGAGCCATTGTCGAATATTCCAAGAATGTCCGCTGGAAATTACACTGGTCATGCCCAAAAACTATTACTTAGTGAAAATGAAAAGACTACTCTAGTGCAGAAGGCTCCTAAGGCAGAACTATTTCTTAAACGAGCAATCGGCTCAAATGAACTAATTAAAGGTATCCGCCGGTGGTGCATCTGGATTGAAGATCACGATTTGCCCGAGGCACTTGAAATTCCAGAGCTAAAAGAGCGCATTGAGGTCGTTGCTCAAAACAGGAGAGATTGTAGCGATAAGGAAATTCATAAACTAATTGGTCGCGCCCATCAATTTCGCGACACAAATACAACGACACATCAAAGCATTGTAGTTCCTACTGTATCATCTGAACGTAGAAATTATTTAACATTAGATTTCATTGGTAAAGAAACTATAGTTACTAACAAAGCGATGATTTTGTATGAAGCTCCGACTTACATTTTTGGACTTATTTCATCAAGAATCCATATGGTTTGGGTTCGAGCCATTGCGGGTCGCCTAGAAACTCGAATTAGTTATTCCTCAATTCTCTGCTACAACACCTTCCCCGTTCCGAGATTAAGCGACTCGCAGAAGCAGGCGCTGACGACGCATGTCATGAACGTCTTGCAAGAGCGCGAGAACCACCCCGAAAAGACGATGGCGCAGCTCTACGACCCCGACAAGATGCCCGACGGCCTCCGCGCCGCTCACCACGCCCTCGACCTCGCCGTCGATCAACTCTACCGCAAAGCACCCTTTGCATCCGACGAAGAACGCCTCGAACACCTCTTTAAATTATATGAGGCAATGATCGCGGCAGAACAGAAAGGGAAGAAATGAGTAATTATCTCACACAGAAAGAACGAGTTCTTTGGGTATTCATCTATGGTTTAGCCTTCATCATTCTAAATGCTTTCCTGTTTGGCTCATGGGTTCCTTCACTCGAAGAAACCGGCTTCTGGTTTTATGCAGGCCTCGCTAGCTTAATCTTAGGCCGCCTAGTATCTACACCGTTTTTCACACCACCAGGCGACGTAATGTCCTATTCTGTTACAGCTCTTTTCGGGCTTATCTCGGTTTCTAGATGGGGAGATTGGCTTGAGTGGGAAAGAGCCTTATTCATAGGAGTCATAGTATATGCCTGCGCTGCTTTACTTTGTTCAATTTCATCAATTTTACTTCGAGACACTAACAAGCAATGGTGCAGACAGCTATCAGAAACGCTTCAGTTCCTATCGATGCGATGTGGAAGCTCTGGCATGATCTTTGGAGCCTTGATTGGATTTGCGCTTATCGTATTCCATCGCACGGAACCCTCGGAAATCATATGGATTGGAGGTGCATGGATAATAATCGGCATACTCAACCCCGAAGATTTTTTCCATAGTATTGGGTCGAGAATTCAGTCGATCTGGTGTAATCGATTATTACCTAAAGCGATCGGACGTTTACATGCCTACAAAGATCCTAATATATTTTTAGTCGCTCAAGAAGAAGATCAGTCGCACATCGCCACAGGAACAATACTGGCAATTGGCGGGGAAAATACTTACGGGGTGAGCATAGGTTATGTCGGGCGTGATTCAGATCGCTACCTCCGAGTTTTGGATTTAAACAAGATTCTACCCAAGGCTTCACAAACTAAATCTAAAGGTGTTTTTAGAGTGACTGAATCTGCCTCAACAAATGAGCACTCAAATATCGTTGGACTCGTAGATGATGATAGTGACATTAACACATTAATCTTCGAAGTCACCTCTGATTATTCAATCAAGGAAGGACTTTTAGTTGAGGTAAACGTCAATAATCAACCTGTAGTCTATCAAATCGTTAACGGTATTACGCGAGACGATATCGTCTCGCAGAAGCATACTTTTGGATACGTTCGAGCCAGCGCTAAAAAGATCGGTGCATGGGACAACATTGAGCAAAAATTCACACCAGTGTCATGGGTTCCAATGCTAAATAGCCCCGTCAAGCTGTTAGAGATGTCAGAGGAAAAAAGTTTACCGATTGATGCCGTTGGGCATTTCCCGGGAACTGCAATGCCAGTCAGCATCAAGGACATTCATAGCTTAGTGACTCACAATACGGCGATTCTAGGAATCTTAGGAGTCGGTAAAACAAAGCTCTCAATGGAACTAATCGAGCGAATGATTGCTGCGAAAATTCATGTAATTTCCATAGACATCACTGATGAGCACGAAATTGAATTAGCTTCTTTTTGCACTGACCAAGAAACAGTGAGTAAAGAGATTGAGGAGTTAATGCAAATTGGTGCTAGCGGCAAAACAGCTTCAAAACAGAACAAGGAAGAAGGCGGGAGTGCGAATATCTTTAAAGCTAAATTCAAAGAACAACTTTCATCGTTTATCAAATCCGACGAACATTATTTTCGCGTATACAATCCAGCGACTTTTTCGGTCTGGAAGCAGTCTGGTGGTCAGTATCAAGGCGCTGCGGCAATGGAGTCTCTAACTCCAACAGGAGTCACACAGATAATTTCTGAAATTACTCTAGAACTCTTACAAGCAGAAGGCCGAAGTAATGGTAATGCCAAGGTTTGCTTGATTTACGAAGAGGCGCATTCCCTTGTTCCAGAATGGAGTTCTGCTGTGATGGAAGGTGATAAATCTGCAACAAACGGAACTGCTCGGGCGATCTTGCAGGGGCGCAAATATGGAATGGGCTGTTTGTTGATAACACAAAGAACTGCTAATGTCACTAAAACCATATTGAATCAATGTAACTCGATTTTCGCAATGCGCACATTTGATGAGACCGGAAAAGATTTCCTCTCAAATTACATAGGTCGTTCCTTTGCAAACACTCTGCCCGACCTAAAGGAAAGATACGCAGTCTTCTTCGGAAAAGCATCGTCATGCGAAAACCCAGTTCTAATAAGGCTCAATGATCAAAAGGACTTCCAAGGGAGGTTTAGAGCCAAACATCCACTCCCTGAACCGATTGAAACCGATGAATATAGCGATCTTGATACACTAGACGAAGAACCGCCCTTTTGAATTTCATGACCACGCAGAATGATTCAGAAAGCAGACTACGCCGTGTGCAACGAAAGCGGAGCAAGGGATGGAAGATGCCAGCCAATACGGTCAGCGTATGCCGTCCTGGCAGGTGGGGAAATCCATTCCTGATCGGCGAACCGGCATGCAATGTCCCCGAGGCCTTCTGCGGACGGGTAGCTCAGGATGCCGCTGAAGCCGTGGAGCTCTATCGGGCGCTGTTGGATCAATGTGGGCTACTGAAGGCCTGCGAGCTTGCGGAGCTTCGAGGAAAGAATCTAGCCTGCTGGTGCAAGATCGGCACGCCCTGCCATGCTGGCATGCTACTAGATTTAGCGAATAGCCCATGACCACCGACCACCTTTCAATTTTAATCTCCAGATATAAAGGTAGAGTTTATGCCAAAAAACGCCTCACCATCATGGTGTCAGAAATCCTTGAGAATCGCACTAAGTAGGCACCAAGTTGAATTTCCCGTAAAGAACTGATGATAAGTCGAATGCAAAAGTTTAGCCCTGTTTTTCATTCAACTAGGCACCAAGTCGAGGCACTAAGTCCTAATACCAATCAACTTCACCTTTTCGCCGGAGCAATATGACCACTCGCCACCTTTTCATTTCCATTCCTGACATCCTCCACGGAATAACCGTGGAATGGGAGCATTTGGAGTTTAAGGCGGGCTGGAAACTGGTTGCGGTGCGGCGGAAAAAGAAATCCCAGCTTGACACTTGTCATCTATAATTCGTGTGGTAGATTTTTACCACAAACAAAATAGGAGGCAAAATGTTTAATAATACGATTAAGGAACTACGAATTGAAAAGCGACTGACGCTGCGCGATTTTTGCGCGGCGGTTGGTTTTGATCCGAGTAATTGGAGTAAAGTCGAGCGAGGGATTAACCCGCCACCAGGAGATATTAAAATCTTAGAAAAGCTTGCGGTTTTTTTCGGCTTAGAGGGGGCTGCGAAGTTAAGCTTAATTGATGAAGCGGCGCTGCAAAGGAATGAGATCCCTGCGGACATCGCGGATAACGCGGTCTTACAGGGCGCACTCCCCGCCTTCTTCCGGGCAGCACGCGGACACGAGTTGACGCGGGAAGAATTGGAGAAGCTCTCAGAGGACATAAAGAGACTGCACACACCGGATTCTCTGATTAAATAGTAGTATGGAACACGTTTGGCAGAAAATCGATGATCTGAGGCTATCTTATCCGATTCTGGGAGAGTCCAGCACTCCGATCGATGTATTTAGCTTCTTCGAACTGGATTTACGACTCGATGCCATTCCTTTCGACGATTTGGATCGTAAATATAGAGCTGAGGCGGCGATTACCGCTGATTTCAAGGGGCTCTATATTGACGCGGAGCAATACAACTTACTGGAAAATGCTCCTGCGTGGAAACTAAACCGGCTAAGATTTACAATTGCCCATGAATTGGGGCATTACTTCTTACATCAAGACTTACCTCAGGCGGAGGACTTCAAAAGTGTGGAAAACTTTGCCCGATGGACAGCTAACTACAAAGGCCGGAAATATACGGTTGAGCAAGAAGCCAATGAGTTTGCTGGGCGATTGCTCGTTCCGCTTATTCGAATTCAAGAAATGTATGACACGTTTGCGGAGCGAGCGAGGGAGTTGGTCGCTAACTTCGAGAGAAACGAACAACTGCGAATTCAGTTTGCCGAACAAATTGCACCAAAATTTGGCGTGAATACACAAGTCATCACCACGAGATTGGATCGTGATGGTATTTGGCCATCCGCGTAGAGCATTCTGATATCAACAAATGCATTGTCCTAATGAACGCAAACAAGCGCCTCCGTTGCCAGAGAGCGCTTGCCGACCGAGGATTCCCAGTCCAGCTTTGGTTTTCTAGAAACAATCCTCAGTGTCAAGCGCCTGAGAAACATGACCACCCACCACCTCCCAATTTCCATTCCCGACATCCTCCACGGCAAGACTGTGGAGTGGGAGCGTTTGGAGTTTAAGGCGGGCTGGAATCCGGAGGCGGTGCTGCATACGATTTGCGCCTTTGCCAACGACTTTCACAATCTTGGTGGCGGGTATATCGTGGTCGGAGTGGCGGAGGCGAACGGTCGTCCCGTGTTGCCGCCGATGGGATTGGATGCAAATACGGTGGATGCGATTCAGAAGCAGCTGCTCAATCTCGGGAACTCAGCGATGCAGCCTGCTTATCACCCGCGCACCGTTCCTTACGAGATCGAGGGCAACATAATTTTGGTCATTTGGGTGCCAGGAGGCGAAACACGACCTTATAAGACGAAGGTCCGTCTCTCGGATAAGAAGGCAGTGGATTGGGGCTATTACATTCGCAAGCAATCGAGCACCGTTCGCGCTAAGGGAGCGAACGAGCAAGAGTTGATCGGGCTGACTGCGACGGTGCCCTTTGATGACTGCTTTAATCAACAAGCTTCGGTGGATGATCTGTCGCCGCGCTTGATTGAAGACTATTTGAAAGAAGTCGGCAGCGATTTGGCAGAAGTGGTGGCGTCTGAGCCGCTGGAAGCAATTGCGCGGCAAATGAATGTCGTGAATGGACCCAGTGAAATGCCCTTTCCGAAGAATGTCGGCTTATTGTTTTTCAATGAAGCACCGGAACGTTTCTTTCCTGCGACGCAGATCGATGTGGTTTGGTTTCCCGATGGTGCGGGCGGCGACCAATTTGAAGAGAAAGAGTTTAAAGGTCCACTTGGGCGGATGGCTCGGGAAGCGCTGGATTATATCCGCCGCAATTATTTGAAGGAAACCGTGGTCAAACACAACGACCGCGCCGAAGCCGAGCGCTTTTGGAATTTTCCTTATGCCACGATTGAAGAAGCCTTGGTCAATGCGGTCTATCACCGCTCTTACGAGATTCGCGAGCCGGTTGAAGTCCGGATAATGCGGGAGGAGTTAGTAATCCTGAGTTTTCCTGGTCCGGATCGCTCGATCAAGATGGCTGATTTGCAGGCCGGCAAAGCGGTGAGCCGCCGCTATCGGAACCGGCGGGTGGGCGAATTCCTTAAAGAGCTGGAACTGACAGAAGGTCGCTCTACGGGAATTCCCAAGATGCTGCGCGCCATGGCCGAGAACGGCTCGCCTGCACCGGAACTTGAGACCGACGAGGATCGTAGCTACAATCTGGTGCGACTGCCGGTGCATGCCGATGCAGACTGGCAAGAACTGGCGGCACCAGTAGAGGCACCAGTAGAGGCACCAGCAGAGGCACCAGTAAGTGTTAACATTTCAAAGATACTTCGATACCTGAATGACCAAGGTGCTGCAGGGGTAAGTGATTTGTTGCATCACCTGGAGCTTCGGAGCAAACGAAGGCTACGCGAAAACCATCTGAATCCTGCGATCAAAGCAGGCTATATTGAGCTAACTGAGCCAAATGCTCCCACTAGCCCCACTCAAAAATATCGACTGACTGAAAAGGGGCGTCAACTACTGGAAACTTTATAATGCCCAACCTCGTAGAACTTACTTACGGCCAGACAGGTCAAAGCACGAATACCGATGTTCTCGGCATGCGTGAAATGCAGGCGCGGGTCTATGCGCAACGCGATGCGCAATACCTCTTGCTCAAAGCGCCACCTGCTTCGGGTAAGTCGCGGGCGTTGATGTTTTTGGCCTTGGACAAAATGAAGCTTCAAGGCGTAAAGAAAACGATCGTGGCAGTGCCGGAGCGGTCGATTGCCGCTTCCTTTGCTTCCACGCGGCTTTCGGCCTATGGCTTTCCGTATGATTGGGAGCTGAGTGCGCGCGGTGATCTCTGTGCGACCGATGGCGAGTCGGGCAAGGTTCGCCAGTTTCGAGCGTTCTTATCCAGCGACGATTCTGTGTTGCTGTGCACCCATGCGACCTTGCGCTTCGCGTTTGCCGAAGTGGAGACTTCGGCTTTCGACGATGTGCTGCTGGCGATTGATGAGTTTCACCATGTCTCGGCGGATAGCGGCAACCAGCTCGGCGAAGTGCTGCGAGAGGTGATCGCCAAATCCAGCGCGCATATTGTGGCGATGACTGGCTCTTATTTTCGGGGTGACAGTGTGCCGGTGCTGGCTCCCGAGGACGAGGCCTTGTTTCGGCATGTCACTTACAACTATTACGAGCAGCTCAACGGCTACCAACATCTCAAATCTTTGGGGATCGGTTATCACTTTTATCAGGGGCGCTATACTTTGGCTATTTCCGAGGTGCTGGATACGGGTAAGAAAACAATCCTACACATCCCCAGCCCGAACGCAGGCGAATCGACTAAGGATAAACATGGGGAGGTGGGGCATATCCTCGGTATGATCGGGCGGGTGATTTATACTGATCCGGCAACCGGGATTATGACGGTTGAACGTCACACTGACAAAAAACAGCTAAAAGTGGCGGATTTGGTTTGGGATGTGAAAGAGCAACGGGATCGAGTGGTGAACTACTTACGCAGTATCCGTCAGCCTGAAGAAATGGACTTAATTATCGCGCTAGGGATGGCCAAGGAAGGCTTTGACTGGCCGTTCTGTGAACATGCATTGACCGTCGGCTATCGTGGCTCGCTAACCGAGGTGGTGCAAATTATCGGACGTTGCACCCGCGATAGCACGAACAAGACACACGCTCAGTTTACCAATCTCATTGCACAGCCCGAAGCGGGTGGTGATGAGGTGACTTTTGCCGTTAATAATATGCTCAAGGCGATCACTTGCTCGTTGCTGATGGAGCAAGTGTTGGCACCGAACTTTAAGTTTAAGACGCGCCTGTCAGACGATGAAGTCAATGCGCCTGGCGAACTGAGGATTCGCGGCTTCAAGGAGCCCAGTTCCAATCGGGTGAAGGACATTATCGAGTCGGATCTTAACGACTTGAAAGCGACGATCCTGCAAGACCGCTCGATGCAAAAAGCAATACCGGGCAATGTCGATCCCGAGGTGATCAACAAGGTGCTGATTCCAAAGATAATCCAGAAGAAATACCCCGACCTCGACGAACGCGAATGCGAGGAACTGCGTCAGCATGTCGTCGTCGATTCGGTCATGGCGGGCGCAGTTATGGAAGAGAGCGGCGACCGGCGCATCATTCGCATGGCGAACAAGTTTATCAATATCGATGAACTCAATATCGATTTGATTGACTCGATTAATCCATTTCAGAAAGCTTTTGAAATTCTGTCTAAGCAAGTGACGCCACCTGTCCTGAAAGCGATTATGGATTGTATCGCGACCACTCGCCTGCAGATGACAGAAGAAGAAGCGGTGCTGCTTTGGCCGAAAATTAAAGCATTCGTGAAATTGCACGAGCGGCAGCCTTCCTTGAGCGCCTACGACGGGCAAGAAAAACGAATGGCCGAGGCTCTAGTTTTTATCAAACAGCAGCGTAAGCAACAGGGGTTGTAAGAATGGATAAAGAACGCTTACAACGGATAATCGAGGATGATGATCTCGGCCTGCTTGAGGTGAAGGAGTCGCAATCGGCTGCGCAAACCGAGGAAGAGCGGTTGTTGAATAAGTTTTATCTAATCAATGAGTTCTATCGCGCTAATGGGCGTGAGCCGAAAATGGATCCATCAAATATGCAGGAAGCCCAGCTAGCGATGAGTCTCGGTGCCCTGCGAAAAGACGAAGCAAGGCATGAGTTGCTGCAGGATTTTGATGAGTTTGGACTGCTCATTCCGCTTGCGTTGCCGACATCAATTAAAGACATCTTCGAAGATGATGATTTAGGGATTTTGGCGGAATCAGAGCCAGAGGTGGATATTTTCGATCTCAAACATGTGTCGGATAAAATTGAGATGCCGGATTATATCGCCCAACGCGAATCTTGTGAGGGGTTTGAGCAATTTGAGCCGCTTTTCAAAAACTGCCATAAGGATTTGCGATCCGGTAAGCGGCAAATGCTTCCGTTTGCGAACGAGCAGCAAATTGAAGAAGGGCAATTTTTTGTGCTTAAAGGTATTATGGCCTACGTCGCGGAGGTCGGACAAAAAGAGGCCAAAGGCGGGAAGGTCAACGCCCGGATGCGTTGCATCTTTGAGAATGGAACGGAGTCGGCCATGCTGTTACGCTCGCTGGCGCGCGAACTTTATAAAGATGGTCGGCGTGTAACGGAACACGAAGATCGACTTATCCATGAGCTCGACGACGTTACCGAGGCCGACCAACAGACTGGTTATATTTACGTGCTGAAGTCTCGGAGTAAAAATCCGAAAATTTCAGAGGAAGCAAATTTATACAAGATCGGTTACAGCAGTGGCTCGGTCGAAGAGCGGATTAAGAATGCTGCGGAAGATCCGACCTATTTGATGGCTCCCGTTCGTATCGTGACGACTTTTGAGTGTTACAATCTCAATCCGCAAAAGCTGGAACTGCTGCTGCATAAGTTTTTCGGTAAAGTCTGCTTAGAGTTGGACGTTTTTGATGCAGAGGGTAAAAGGCATACGCCGCGTGAATGGTTTATTGCGCCACAGGCTGTGATTGAAGAAGCGATCAAGCTGACTCTATCTGAAGAAATCGTAGATTATTCTTACGACTCTGAAACGAAGTTGATTCGTAGAAAGTAATTCTTGCTAGCGACATCTCACTGAGCAGATTCGTCTATGCGACGAGAGAGCCGCCACTAGGCGACTTGGCTTCCCGGATTCTAGATTGATGGGGAGTCCTTGCCGCACCACTAAAACTTCTTGCCGCGTTTTTCCCAGGGCTTGCGGTCGTCGATGGGTTTGACGTCGACCGCTTCGATCCGCATGCCAGCGAGGGCGGGGTGGCGGCGGAGTTTTTTGAAGTTCGTTCCCGTAATCGTGAAGCTGAGCGACTGCGCGGTCTGCGCTTCGAGGATTTGCTCTTCGACTAGGAAGCTGATGTTGACCCGAGTCTCACCATACTGATCGTCGATGGTCTCGCGCAGCAGTTCGATGAACTCGACGGCTTTATTATTGGGGTAGAGGATGAAATTGATCCGTTGGATCAGTTTAGGGATCGATGTTTCGAGATCGAAGATATTGTGCGCTGCTAGGCTCATCTCTCCGTTGCGCCGGCTGATGATACCTTGGATGAGCGTGAGCTTGCCGTCTTCTAAACGATGCCCGTCCTTTGCATAGGGATCGGGGAACATGATCATCTCGAAGCTCTGGCTGCCGGTGGCGAGTTGAAAGATAGCCATTTGCTTGCTGTCCTTACGGGTGTATTTAATCTGCAAATTGGTCACGATGCCACAGAGGCGGAAGGTGCTGCGGTCGTCGAAGTTGACTAAGTCGTCCGGCTGACGGAAGCTGTCGATGGCGTTGTCAAGCGCCGCGTAGGCATCCATGGGGTGGCCAGAAATATAGAAACCGAGCAACTCTTTTTCGTAACGCAGCTTTTCCGTCATGCTCATTGACTCGACCGTGCGGCGATTGTTGCCGGGCTTGTCTTCGTCGGCCACGCCTGCGTCGTCTCCGAGCATGTCGAAGAGGCTGCTTTGGCCCGCTTCGCGATCCTTGCGGGCGCTTTCGGCTTCGGCGAGTTCGGATTCGAGTCCGTCCAGTAGGCTGGCGCGGTCTTCGCCGAGTGAGTCGAAGCCACCGGTTTTTATCAGCGCTTCCATCACGCGTCGGTTGACGGCCTTGTCGGCATTGCGGACGATGAAATCGGTGAAGTCTTCGTAAGCGCCGCTCGCTTTGCGCTCGGCGATAATGACCTGCGCCGCACCTTCGCCCACACCCTTGATCGAGGCCATGCCGAAGCGGATACAGCCTTCGCCATTTTCAAGCACGGGGGTAAAGTCAGCACCGGACTCGTTCACGTCGGGGCTGAGCACCGGCACATTCATCGCATTACACTCGGCCAGGAAGTGCGAAATTTTATCCGCGTTTCCTTGTTCCGAAGTGAGCACGGCGGCCATGAACTCGACGGGGTAGTTGGCCTTTAAATACGCGGTGCGATAGCTGAGCATCGCGTAGGCGGCGGAGTGCGATTTATTGAAACCGTATTGGGCAAACTTCTCCAGTAGGGCGAAGATCGACTCGGCGGTGCGGCGGTCGATGTCGTTGGTCTCTTTCGCGCCTTTGATAAAGACATCCTTCTGCGCATCCATGACGGACTTGATCTTTTTCCCCATCGCGCGCCGGAGAACATCTGCGCCGCCGAGGGTGTAGCCCGCGATGATCTGCGCAGCCTGCATAACCTGTTCTTGGTAAACTAAGACACCGTAAGTTTCTTCGACCAATTCTTTGAGCAGCGGGTGGGGTATCTGCACGGTGCGCGGATCTTTTTTGCCTTCGATGAACTGTGGTATGAACTGCATTGGCCCCGGACGATACAGGGCGATCAGCGCGATGATTTCCTCGAAGGAGCTCAGGCCAATCTGACGACAGAGCTGCTGCATGCCGCCAGACTCCAACTGGAAAACGCCCGTGGTGCGACCGGAGTTGAGCAGGTCGAAAGTCTCTTTGTCGTCGAGCGGGACTTTTTCGACGTTGAAGTCGGGCATGTCTCGCGTCATCTGCACATTCTTTTCCGCGTCGGAGATGACGGTCAAAGTCTTGAGGCCCAAAAAGTCCATCTTCAGCAGACCCAGATCTTCGGAGGGCCCCTTCGGGTACTGGGTGGTCAAATCACCTTCTTGTAGGGTGACGGGTATGAGATTTGTAATGTCTTGGTCGGCGATGATCACGCCACAAGCGTGCTTGCCTGTGTTACGGATCATGCCTTCGATCACGCGGCCTTGCTCGATGATGCTACGGGCGACGGGGTTGCGATTGATCTCGGCAGCCAGCTCGGGCGATTTTTTGACGGATTCATCCAGGGTGATATTGAGCTCGTCGGGAATCATTTTTGCGAGCTTGTTGGACTCGGCAAAGTCGAGGTTGTTGACACGGGCGAGATCGCGGATGATCATCTTCGCGCCAAAGGTGCCGAAGGTGATGATGTTGGCCACGCGGTCTTTACCGTATTTATCACGCACGTAGTTGACGACCTCGTCGCGGCGGCGCATGCAGAAGTCGACGTCGAAGTCGGGCGGCGACACGCGCTCCAAGTTAAGCATCCGCTCGAAAAGCAGGCCGAAACTGAGCGGATCGATATCGGTGATCTTGAGCACGTAGGCCACGATGCAGCCCGCACCCGAACCACGACCGGGGCCGACGGGGATGCCCTGCTCACGCGCCCAGGCGATGAAGTCCCAAACGATGAGGAAATAATCCACGAATCCTGTGCCAGTAATGATGGCGAGCTCGTATTCGAGCTGCTCGCAGTAGCGCTTGTCATCGGCAGAGGCGTTGTCCCAATCTGCGCGGCATTTATCGTAGTCGGTGGTGTAGCGTTCTTTGAGACCGACCTTGCACAGCTCGAAGAGATAGAGGCCGTTGCTCTTGTGTTTGATACGCTCGGCCTCGCTGAGCTCGATTGGCTTTTCACCGTCGCGCACGAGGATCTCATTTTTCTTTTCAACGTAGATGTCGAGGCAGTGATCGAAGTTGGCGTGGTCGTCGCCGCTTTCGATCTCGATCGGGCGATCGTAAACGGGATAGTGGTCTTCGCCGAAGGGCAGCTTGACCTCGCACATCTCCGCCACGGCGGAGGTGTTGATGATCGAATCGGGCACTTCTTTGAAGGCCAGCTCCATCTCGTCGCGCGACTTGAGGTAGAACTGTTGCGCATCGTAGCGCATGCGTTTCTCGTCGCGAATTTTCGCGCCGGTCTGAATGCAGAGCAGGGAATCGTGCGGCTCCCAGTCGGTGCTGTTTACGTAGTGCACGTCGTTGGTGGCGACGACCTTGAGGTCAAATTCAGCGGCGATCTTGAGCAGGCCGGGGATAATGCGGCGCTGCTCTTCGATCCCGTGATCCATGATCTCGATGATAAAGTAGTCTTTGCCGAAAATATCGATAAACTTGGCGGCGGCAGCACGGGCTTCTTCGTATTCGCCCGCGAGCAGGAATTTAGGAATGACCCCGGCGAGGCAGCCGGAGAATCCGATCAAGCCCTCGCTGTGTGCGGCCAGGGTCTTGAGGTCGGTGCGCGGGTTGCGGTAGAAGCCTTGGGTGTGGGCTTTGGAGACGAGTTTGCAGAGGTTCTGGTAGCCAGTGAAGTTGCGTGCGAGCAGCCCCATGTGGCGGGACTTTTGCTTGGCGCGCTCCTCGTTGATCAGGGCGAGCTCGTCCTCGTAAACGAGGTAGATTTCGCAGCCCAGGAGCGGCTTAATGCCGTGCTTTTCCGCCTGTTTGAAGAAGCTGGTCAGCCCGTAAAGGACACCGTGATCAGTGATCGAGAGCGCCTTCATCCCCAGCTCCGCAGCACGTGCGCAGAGCTTATCCGTCCGGCTGCATCCATCCAGCAGACTGTGGTCTGTGTGGACGTGTAGGTGGACGAATTCGGTATCTTTGGCAGGCATGGGAGGGGGTAGAGTGCGTCTCCGTTTCGGCAAGGCAAGCAGAAGGTATTATTGATGGGTGATTTGGGTGGTTTGCGGGGAGGGCGGATGTCCCCATCCGCTGCGTGCTACGGAGTCGCGACTGTGGGAGGGTTGGAGTCCCGCGCCTTTAGGCGGTCAGTGAGCCGAGCCTAGGACGACTGGAGACGCGACTAGCGTCGCATCGCTACAGGGAATGCGACTGGCAGGGTTGGAGTTCCGCCTTTAGGCGGTCAAGTGAGCCGGGCCAGGCAGACTGGAGACGCGACTAGCGTCGCATCGCTACGCCAGGATAGTTTGTAGCGAACTCGCGCTAGCGGGGTCTTGGTGGTTTTGCCGCGTGGCGTTGAGCCGATCTGCCAATAACCAGCAACCACAGCAGTAGGTTTGACTGGTCGCCCTGTGTTGAACCTCGAAACGCTCAAAGAGAAAATGCGCAAGGAGCGCAGCTATGGCCGTGCTTAAGCGCGCTATTTTGGACAGCAAGCCTCTCCTTTGAAGTTGGCTAGTCAGAAATATCCTTCGCGAGACGAACTCTATGAGCGCTAGGCGATTTGTAGATACGAATAATTAATCAATAATCTGAAAGATGTGCGCGGGGCTGGTGTGTGGGTTGAGCTCCAAGTAGGCGGCGGTGCCTTCCCAGAGATATTCCTTGGGGGCTTCGGCGAATTGATCGACTAGGCGGAGGCTGCCTGCGTGCGCGAAGCCGAGGGCTTCGGGAGTGAGGTCGAGCGTGCCGACTTGTGTGTTTTCCCAGTCCATGTTGACGACGATGATGAAGCGGTCGGTCTTTTCAAAGTTCTGCTTCAAGTAGGCGATGATATGGCTATTAGAGCAGGGGATGAATTTCACGTTGAAGGTGCGCTGGAAGGCTTCGTGGTTGTTGCGGATGGCATTCACCCGGGTGATCTCGGCCTTGATGTTGCCGGGCTTGTCGAGGTCCCAAGCCTTGAGCTCGTACTTCTCGCTGTGGTTGTTCTCCTCCTTGCCCGGGTAGGGCTCGTTATCGAGCAGCTCATAAGCGGGGCCGTAGATGCCGACGTTCGATGAGAGCGTGGCGGCCAGCACGTAGCGACCGATGAAGGTTGCGCGGTTGCCAGTCTGCAAGTCCGCGTGGAGAATGTCGGGTGTGTTGGGCCAAAAGTTTGGCCAGAAGTATTCCTTGGAGTCGTTCTGGGTGAGCTCTTCAACGTATTGCTGCAGTTCGGTGGCAGTGTTGCGCCAGGTGAAGTAGGTGTAGCCGTGAGTGAAGCCGCCTTTGGCTAGGAAGTATTTACGCTTTGGGCGGGTGAAGGCTTCGGCGAGGAAGATCACTTCGGGGTGCTTGGCCTTGATGTTGAGAATACACCAGCGCCAGAACTCCATCGATTTGGTGTGCGGGTTGTCCACGCGGAAGACTTTAACCCCGGCCTCGATCCAGAACTCGAAGACGGACTTGAGCTCGTCCCAGAGGTTTTCCCAATCGTCGGACTCGAAGTTGATTGGTAAGATGTCCTGATATTTTTTGGGCGGATTTTCGGCGTATTGCACGGTGCCGTCCGGACGCCAACGGAACCATTGCGGGTGCTCTTTGACCCATGGGTGATCGGGTGCGCATTGGAAGGCGATGTCGAGGGCGACTTCCATGCCGCGCATTTCGGCTTCGTCGAGGAAGTGTTGAAAGTCTTCGAGGGTGCCGAGCGCGGGGAGGATGGATTTGTGTCCGCCTTCTTTCGCGCCGATTGCCCAGGGGCTGCCGACATCGTCGGCGCTGGGGGTGAGGGTGTTGTTCTTGCCTTTGCGGAACTCACGCCCGATGGGGTTGATCGGCGGGAAATAAACAATGTTGAAGCCCATTTCGTGAATCTCGGGCAGGCGTTTGGCAGCGTCCCTGAATGTGCCATGGGTGACGCCGTCATAGACGCAGGAGCGTGGGAAATACTCATACCACGCGCTGAAGGCTGCGAGCTCGCGCTCGACCAGCATGAGCGAGCGGTCGCTGGTCGTCTCCCAAGCACGTTGCGGATAGCTGCGAGCGAGGTCGGCTACGTGGCGGCTGTAGGCGAGGCTGATCCGTGCCTCGATGTCGGCTGTGGAATCGGCGAGGTGGGCGGCCCACTCGCGGAGTTTTTCGGCGTGCGTCTCTTCGGCGCGGTTGGCGGCGTGTTCGAGTAGCTCGGCGCCGATGCGGCATTCGAGGTCGAGCGGGACGCCCTCTTGGTGCTTTTTCTGGAAGCCTTCATACCAGCTGCCGTAGTGGTCGATGACGCCGGCGACTTCGTATTCGAAGAGGCCGATGGCGTCGGTGCGGTAAGTGGCTTCGAACTCGTCGTTGCCGAGATCTTGCATCGGGATTACTTGCCAATCTTCCGTCTCTATTTTGCGGATACGTAGCTCGACTTGTAGCAGGTCGTGCGAGTCGGCAAAGGCGTGTGCGGCGAAGGGTATCCAATCGCCGATGACGCGTTTAAATGGATTGCGTCCGCAATCGATTGCAGGGGTGACGTGATCAATGACGACGCGGCGAGTGCCGGCGATTTTGGCTAGGAGGGACATCTGGGGGGAATTAGGAATTAAGAATTAGGAATTAGCAATTAGGACGGAGGTCTGCCGGAGATGGCGAAGCAATTAGGACGGAGGTCTGCCGGAGATGGCGAAGCGATTAGGACTTTTTGAGTGAGGCGTAGAGGTCTCTGGTTTGCTCGGCGATGCTGGTCCAGCTGAACTGCTCGACGGCGCGCTTGCGGCCGGCTTTGGCGAAGCGTTCGCGCTTTTCGGGGGCATCCATTAGCCGGTTCACTTGGTGAGCGAGATCCTTGGCGTAGGCGGTGGGGTGGAGGGGTGCGAAGGGACTCTCGTGCTGTTGGGCGACGGGTACAAGGAAGCCGGTTTCGTCGTGCACGACCACTTCGGGGATGCCGCCGACCATGGAGCCGACAACGGGTGTTTCGCAGGCCATGGCTTCGAGGTTGATGATGCCGAAGGGCTCGTAAATCGAAGGGCAGCAGAAGACGGCGGCACCGGAGTAGAGTTGGATGATGTCGGTCTTGTTGACCATCTCATCGATCCAGTAAATGCCGTCGCGTTCTTTACTGGCTTCGGCCACGGCGGCTTTCATCTCGGCGGCGATCTCCTCGGTGTCGGGTGCGCCGGCGCAGAGCACGACGTTGTAGTCTTTGTGCATATACTTGATCGCTTCGACTAGATGGATGATGCCCTTCTGGCGTGTGATACGACCGACGAAGAGCACGAAGGGCTTGTCGTTGGGAATGTTGAACTTGGTCAGCGCGGGGCTGGGATCAACGGGCTTGTATTCCTCCGTGTCGATCCCATTGTAGATGACGTGTATCTTTTCGGGTGATACGTTAAAGTGCTTTAGGATGTCGGTCTTGGTGCCTTCGGAAACGGCGATGACAGCGTCGGCCATTTCAATCGCGGTTTGTTCCACCCAGCAACTGAAGTCGTAGCCGCCAGCGAGTTGTTCGCGCTTCCAGGGGCGGAGCGGTTCGAGTGAGTGACCGGTGATGACGAGGGGGATGCCGTAATTCATCTTGGTCATGATGCCGGCGAGGTGAGTATACCAGGTGTGGCAGTGAACGACGTCGGCCTCGTTGCCGTCGGCGTTGTAGCTTATGGCGCGTTGCGAGCTGCCGAAGATGGAGTGCAAATGCTTGGGCGCGCCGAAGCTGTCTGTTTTGACGGGGTAGCCTTTGACTTTGAGCGGGTAATTGGGCTCGTCCTGGTCGCCGAAGGCACGCACATCGACATCGACGTCGGGCAGCTTGGAAAGTTCGCGAGTCAGATACTCTACGTGCACACCCGCGCCTCCGTAGTTGTAAGGAGGGTATTCGTTAGAATAGATCAGCGCATTCATAAGTGTTCTTAGTGTGTGAGGTTAAGTAGTAGACTTTATTTTTTAATCGTAATTATAGGCGTTGCTCAAGGCTTTTCAGAATCACAGCGGGTGACTTGAAAATCTGAAAAACGGGGTATATTAAGGATTCTTCTACCATCCTATCCATCAATATTATGAAAAACTACATCTCCCTCATACTAGCCGCCTCCTTTGTCTTTGCTTCCTCTCTGAGTGCTAAAGTCGAAACTGGTGCCCCTGCGCCTGACTTCACCTTGACCGATACCACGGGTGTCGAACACAGCCTGTCCGATTTTGCCGGTAAATACGTGGTGCTGGAATGGACGAACCATCAGTGTCCTTTTGTGGTCAAACACTATAAGGACGGCCATATGCAGGCGCTCCAAGAGTCGATGACGGCGGAGGAAGTGGTTTGGCTTCAAGTAATCTCCTCGGCTGAAGGCAAGCAGGGATATTTGACGCCTGAGGCGGCCCAAGCACTCCGCGAATCTCAAGGGGTAAAGTCCACCGCCAAACTGATCGATGCTACCGGAGAAGTGGGACGGATCTACGATGCTCGAGTCACTCCACACATGTATCTGATCGATCCGACAGGGACGTTGGTTTACCAAGGTGCGATTGATAGCATCAAGTCCACGCGAACGAGCGATATCGCTAAGTCGGAGAATTTTGTATTGGCCGCTTACGAAAGTTCCAAAGCAGGCGAGCCTGTCGAAAATGCAACGACCGTCCCTTACGGTTGTGGTGTGAAATACTAGTTAGCCGATAATGCTAGGTAGGACAGACACTTGTCTGTCGTCTACACTAGCCCCCCCGCGAAGACAGGCGGGGCGCCTGTCTTACGTAGCTTACTCTTGCGCCAGTTCCACTGACCGTGCTTTGGCCGCCGCGAGTGCTTGATCGACGAGACCTCGGAAGTTGCCTTCGCTGAATACTTTAAGGGCGGCCGCAGTGGTGCCTCCGGGAGAAGTGACCGCATCGCGCAAGGCTTCGGGTGTCTCTTCGCTCTCGGCGAGGAGCATGGCTGCCCCGAGTAAGGTGTCGATGGCGAGCGCGTCGGCCAAGCCTTCGTCGAGGCCGCAGTGGACGCCCGCATCGCGCAGGGCGGCGGCAAACTCGAAAACATAGGCGGGCCCGCTGCCGCTAAGCGCGGTCACGGCATCAAGATCTTCTTCTTCCACCTCGTGGAAATTGCCCAGTGAGCTAAGGGTGTTTTCTACGATCGCGTTGTCTTTAACGGAAAGCGCGCGGAGCGGCGCGAAGGCGGTGACGCCAGCGCCGATCTGCCCCGGGGTGTTGGGCATGGTGCGCACGATGTTACGGGCGTGGGCGAACTTTTCGCTGAGGCGCACGAGTGGCGTGCCTGCGAGGATTGAGAGTACGAGCTTACCGCGTGCGGCCTCGGCCAGTTCGGCGCTGATCGCGGCAAACTGTTGTGGCTTGCAGGCGAGCACAACGGCTTCGGCCTCGTAGAGCGCAGGCGCGATGTCGGGTAGATACTGAATGCCGGTGGCTTCGGCCAGAGCGGGGCCAGTCGGGTCGTCGCCGCAGGTGCAGGCGATCTCTTCGGGCGCGTAGTGCTCTTTTTCGAGGAGGCCGTGGACGATGGCGGAGGCCATGCGGCCGGCTCCGATGAATGCGATACGTATGGACATGGCGGTGTTGGTTCTATTCGTGGCGTCTGCGCTTGCGCAGGCCAGCTACTGAAGTTGGTTGCCGTATCTGGCCGTCGCAAGCGACGACGCCACGGGCTAAGTTTCGGTCAATCTGCTTACATTGGATGCGTGAGTTTCGCGGTGACGCCACCTTCTGCGTTCTCCTTAAGATGAAGTTCGCCTTCGAGGTTGCGTATAGTGTGTCGGGCGATGGTGAGGCCCATGCCGCGACCGACAGAGGTCTTGGTTGTGATGAATGGCTCGAACAATGTCTCGCTCACTTCGGGGTCAATGCCTTCGCCTTGGTCGGTGACTAGCAGTTGTAGCATCGCGGGGCCGCGTTCGCGCTGGATGCTGGCCTTTAAGTGAATGCTGCGATCTGCTTCAGGCGTATTCTTGTGATAGCTCTCCCATGCGTTGATCAGGAGCTTGCCGAGGATGATCTCGAAAGTTTCGGCGTTGGCCGAGATGCGAGTGTCGCTTTCGAGGGAGGATTCGATGACGACTGTCGCCTCGACTTCGTATTCCTCCTTGAAGCGCTCGATGCTGCTGTCGATGAGTTCGGGGACGGAGAGTGTCGTGAGTTCGAGGCGCTCATTATTGGCGATGGTGCCGAGCTGGCGGATGATGTTGACCATGCGGGTGATAGCGTGATCCATTAGGCCGACGCTACGTTTTACCATGTCGGGGCTGTCGTGCCCGTTTTTAATCAGGTCGAGATAGCCGACCACGACGCCGAGCAAGTTATTCAAATTATGCGCGATGCCTTGGGTGATCGCGCCGACCGCTGCGGCCTTACGTGCGTCGCCAAGGCGTACTTGTAACTGCAAATTCTCCTGGAACATTTCCTGCAGGCGTAGCTGTGTGCGTACGCGGGCGAGGGTTTCATCGAGGTCGATCGGTTTAGTGATGTAGTCCACAGCGCCAGCGTCGAGGCCTTCGAGTTTTCCTTCCTTCGAGGCCTTGGCCGTAATGAAAATGATCGGGATCGTTTCAGTGACGGGGTTCGACTTGAGACGTTGGCAAGTCTCGATGCCGTCCATTTCGGGCATCATGATGTCGAGTAGAATGAGATCCGGCTTGGTTTCTTCGACGATTTTTAAGCACTCGCGACCGTTATAAGCCACATAGACGTCCATGTCCTGGCGCTCTAGTTTGCGTTGGAGCAGCTTGATGTTGATCGGCTGGTCATCAACGACGAGGATTTTTGGCTGTTGTTTTTTGCTCAAAATAGGCGCTATTAGGTGTTGTGTGTGTCGGAATTTAGTAGATTTTCTAACTGTAAATGGTGAACATGATCTGTGATTCTGATTTTAGCAAAACAGAAAATACAGGACTTCATGGGTAGCAATGCAGCCATGGGTAGCAATGCAGCCATGGGTAGCAATGCAGCTTATTTAGTTGATTGTATATTTATGCATTTTTCGTCGATCACGGCAGTGCGGCTCATCATGTCATGCCCCATCTGGCGGCGTTTGTTGAAAAATAATGCGCCGAGTGTGGCGATCATGCCAAAGGGAAAGAAAAGATAGAGCGTGAGTGTCTTAAGCCCCCCGCGGACGATGCCTGCCATTATAGGAGGGGCGCCCAGCGTGACGGTGCTAACGCTGCGGATGCGGCAAATACGCTTGCCTAGGGAGCTGCCGCCGAAGAAGGCCTCGCCGAGTGCGAAGTAGAGCCAGAAACAGAGCATTTGGAGCTCGTTGGCTACGGAGAGTGCTCGGGTCAGGTTCTTGCTCGGCTCGGGAAAGGCTGCTTCCGGTGCGGTCGTGCGCTCGCCATACCACGTGATCACGGTCTGCGACCATTCGGTTAGCTCGGTGAACGCGGCTGGGTGCGACTGGGGGAGGGCGATCTTCCATATGATGACGGAGGCCACTGCGGAGATTAGGATGAAATCGAGTAGAAAGGCAAAGCCACGTAAGCGGACGCTGGCGGGCGGCATGGGGCCGTCTTTGCGAAAGACGGAGTCGAGCAGGCTACCGGCGCTGGGCGTCGCGGACTTCGGGGCTTCGGGTGGGCGCTCTTCCGGGTTGGGTTCGGGGGAACTCATTCGGCTTGGGCGGCTTTGAACGCTCGGAGTGTGTTGTGCATCAGCATGGCCACAGTCATGGGGCCGACCCCGCCGGGCACGGGTGTGATGTGTGAGGCTTTGGGCGCGACCGCTTCGAAGTCGACGTCACCGACGAGGCGGTAGCCGCGCTTCTTGCTGGCGTCTTCCACGCGGTTGATGCCGACGTCGATCACAGCAACGCCGTCTTTGACCATGTCGCCCGTGACGAAGTTGGCGCGACCAATGGCCGCAATCAGTATGTCGGCTTGGCGAGTGATGCTAGGCAGGTCTTGCGTGCGCGAGTGGCAGACGGTCACCGTGGCGTTGCCAGGGAGCGCCTTGCGCATCATCAGTAGTGCCGCAGGCTTGCCTACGATCTGGCTGCGGCCGAGCACGACGACGTGTTTGCCCTGTGTCTCGATGCCGCTGCGCTCGATCAGCTGGACGATACCAGCCGGGGTGCAGGCAACGAAGCCGCTGTTATCTTCTTGGCAGAGCTTGCCTATATTAAGTGTATTAAACCCGTCGACGTCCTTGCCTGGCAGCACGCGGTTGAAGGTCGCGGTCTCGTCGATGTGCTTCGGGAGCGGTGCTTGGATTAAGATGCCATTCACATTGGGATCAGCGTTGAGGGAGTCGATCTGTGCGAAGAGAGCTTCTTGGCTGACATCTTCCGGCAATAAATAAAGGCGGCTTTCGATACCAATGCGCTCTGCGGTCTTTTCCTTCTTACGCACATAGGAGACCGATGCGGGGTCGTCGCCGACTCTGATAAAGGCCACGGCAGGTTTCTTTCCAGATAGTTGCCCGACCTCTACAGATAGTTCCTCGATAATAGATTCTGCGATAGCGTTGCCGTCGATGAGTTTCATATATTCAAGCAACGCCAAGGCCAACTCGCTTGGCAACTCTAGAATTATCACTACACCAACATCCCAGCGATGGCACCGCTGGAGAAATTCGCCAATGAGGCGGCCAGCAGAGCGCGCATGCCGAGTTGCGCGATCTCGCTCCGCCGCTCAGGGATTAGGCTGCCGAGGCCACCCAGTAGAATTGCAATCGAAGAAAAATTAGCGAATCCGCAGAGTGCGAAAGTCAGGATCGCTTGGCTGCGCAGGCTGAGCGTCGCTTGTATATTGGTAAATTCAAGAAAGGCGACGAACTCATTGAGCACGATTTTTTGGCCGATGATCGCGCCGCCTTGGATTGCGTGTTCCCACGGAATGCCTAATATCCATGCCAGCGGGCAGAAGGCATAGCCTAATATAAGTTGGATGCTGAGCGCTTCAAAGCCGAAGCGGGCGCCGATGTTTCCCAGTATGCCATTACTCAGGGCAATCAGTCCGACAAAGGCGATCAACATTGCACCTACGTTGAGCGCAAGTTTGAGACCGTCGCTCGCGCCTTGAGCGGCCGCGTCAAATACATTGACCGGGGCGCCGTCGACGTCTTCCGGTAGCTTTTCGTTGTTGGGAACTTCTGTTTCGGGCAATAGTAGCTTGGCAAAAAGCAGGCCTGCGGGTGCCGCCATGAAGCAGGCCGCTAACAAAAATTCGAGGCTGACACCCATACTCGCGTAGCCCGCCATGACACTGCCTGCGATTGAAGAGAGTCCGCCGACCATGACGGCAAAGAACTCCGACTTCGTCATGCGTGAGAGGTAGGGCTTGATGACGAGCGGTGCCTCTGTTTGCCCGACAAAGATGTTGGCTGTCGCGCTCAGGGATTCCGCGTGACTTGTTCCGAGCAGCTTCTGGATCAATCCGCCGAGCGACGCCACGATGATCGGCATAACTCTCAAGAAATAGAGCACGGAGATCAGTGAAGAAAAGAATATGATCACCGGCAGCACCGTGAAGGCGAAGAGGAAGCCGAGGTTATGTTTATGCCCCGCAAGCCCGCCGAAGAGGAACTCGATGCCCAAAAATCCAAAGCCGATGACGTCGCCGACCATTACGGAGAGCACTTCGAGTCCAAATTTGCCCCAAGGCGAATAAAGCACCAGCACACCGAAACCGAACTGAATCGCGATCGCGCCCATAACTGTGCGCCAATTTATGTCTTTTCGTGAGCTGGAGCAGAGCCAAGCAAAGGTGATTAAGGCGCAGTATCCGAGTAGACTTATTAGTACGGGCACGGAGATGTATGTCAGCATGGATGTGGAGGTTGGAGAGCGGGTTCGTATTTGCAAGCCTTCCAATGTGGGGAGGGTAACTTGACTCAGATCACCTTTAGCACTGATGACGGCATCGCTCTGAAACGCGCATAAATAGTACGAAAACACCCAGTTTCAGCTTACGAAAAAAATGCAAAAAGGTACTTGCACAGGAAAGTCGAAGCGCTACTTTCGCCGTCTTTCTCTAATTCCAGCGATCAATTTTTAATGCCAACAATTAACCAACTAGTCCGCAACCCTCGCGTTGTACAAAAGGAAAAATCCAAGTCACGTGCTTTGAACAAGAACCCGTTTCGTCGTGGTGTCTGTGTTCAAGTTATGACTCGTACTCCTAAAAAGCCGAACTCCGCTATCCGTAAGGTCGCCAAAGTTCGTCTGACTAATGGCATCGAAGTGATCGCCTATATCCCTGATGAAGGCCATAACCTCCAAGAACACAGTATCGTGCTTGTTCGTGGTGGTCGTGTTAAGGACCTTCCTGGTGTTCGTTACCACATCGTTCGTGGCACACTTGACTGTGTTGGTGTTGAGAAACGTCGCCGCAGCCGCTCCAAGTATGGTGTCAAGCGTCCTAAGGTAGCTTCTTGAGCGAGTGACTAGTTCTTAGTTCTTAGTTCTTAGTTCGTAATTCTTAATTCGTAATTCTTAATTCTCTTCTACTATGTCACGTCGTCGCCAAGCCGTAAAACGTCCACTTATTCCGGACCCACGCTTTAACAGCACTCTTGTTGCTAACCTTGTAAACATGATCATGGAGCGCGGTAAGCGCACTGTGGCTCAGAAAATCGTTTACACCGCTTTCGAGCGCGTCAGCGAAAAACTCGAAAAGGGCGATCCGGTCGACCTCGTCATGGGTGCGCTTGAAAACGTCCGCCCCAAGCTTGAAGTGAAGAGCCGCCGCGTCGGTGGTGCCACTTATCAAGTGCCTGTTGAAGTTTCTTTCGAACGCCAGCAAGCCCTCGCTTTCCGCTGGATGGTCACTGCCGCCCGTAATCGTAAGGGCGTTCCTATGAACGAAGCATTGGCCGACGAACTCATCGACGCCTACAACAACACCGGTGGTGTTGTGAAGAAGAAGGAAGAAGTGCACCGCATGGCTCAGGCCAATCGTGCTTTCGCACACTTGCGATGGTAGAAGCACACTTGCGATGGTAGAATCACACTTGTGATGGTAGAATCACACTTGTGATGGTAGTCCACGGACTCGCCTCGCTCACCCCTCGTTCTTTTCCAGTCTAATCTCTTTTATGTCCGCTACAAGCACAGCGTCAGCTAACTCGCCGAAGCGTAAGTTCCCCTTGGAGCATACGCGTAATATTGGCATAGCTGCGCATATCGACGCGGGAAAGACGACGACGACGGAAAGAATTCTATTTTATGCAGGTGTCGTCCACAAGATGGGCGAAGTCCACGAAGGTAGCGCTGTTACCGACTGGATGGATCAAGAGCGCGAGCGTGGCATCACGATTACCTCGGCTGCGATCACCTGCAACTGGACAAATCAGAGCGGCCCTTACGCCGGCATTTGTAACAAGATCAACATTATCGACACCCCTGGGCACGTCGATTTTACCGCCGAAGTGGAGCGTTCACTCCGTGTGCTTGATGGCACGATCGGTGTTTTTTGCGCGGTAGCTGGCGTGCAGCCTCAGTCCGAGACGGTCTGGCGGCAAATGACGAAATATCACGTCCCCCGCATCGCCTTCGTTAATAAGATGGATCGCGTCGGAGCCGACTATTTCGCCGCCATCGAATCCATGCGCGAGCGCCTCGGTGCCAATGCCCACCCCATCTTCCTACCCATCGGTGCGGAAGAAGACTTTATCGGTCTGATCGATCTCGCCGCGATGGAAGCCCGCGTTTACGATGTGGCCGATGCCAGCGGCATGACTTATGACACTAGGGAGATTCCCGCTGAGTATGTCGATCAAGCCAAGGAATATCGCGAAAAGCTGATCGAAGAACTCGTCGATTTCGACGACGGGCTGGCCGATAAGTATCTCGAAGGCGAAGAACTTTCGGCGGACGATATTCGCGCCGCCATCCGCAAGGCCACGATTTCGCTCGGCTTCTGCGGCGTCATTCCTGGCAGTGCTTTTAAGAATAAGGGCGTGCAAGCTGTGCTCGACTCTGTCGTCAACTTTTTACCATCCCCGCTCGACCTGCCGCCAATGAAGGGCGAGACCGAGCAAGGCCGCGAAGTTGAAGTCGCCCCCGACGATAACGCCCAGTTCGCCGGACTCGCTTTCAAGCTAATGAACGATGGCTACGTCGGTAAGCTCGTTTTCATGCGAGTTTACTCCGGCACCCTCGCCAAAGGCACCGCACTTTACAACCCACGCACCGGTAAGACCGAGCGTATTTCCCGCCTTCTTATTATGAAGGCCGACTCCCGCGAAGATATCGACGTTGCCTACTCGGGCGACATTTGCGCCATCGTCGGCGCGCGTGATGTGGTCACTGGCGACACTCTTTGCGCCAAAGGCTTCGACGTGCGCCTCGAGCCACCCACATTTCCCGAGCCAGTTATCTCGATGTCGATCGAGCCCAAGACCTCCGCCGACCAAGCAAAAATGGCGACTGGTCTCCAGCGCCTTTCCGAAGAAGATCCCACCTTCGTCGTCAGTTCCGACGAAGAAACCGGCCAGACCATTATCGCTGGCATGGGCGAGCTTCACCTCGAGATCATTAAAGAGCGCCTCTTCCGAGAGTTCAAAGTCGGTGCCGAAGCGGGCCGCCCGCAGATCGCCTACCGCGAAACCGTTTCCGCCCACTCCGAAGGGGAGGGCAAATTTATTCGCCAGACCGGAGGCAGCGGCCAATACGGCCACGCCCGCATCAAGCTCGAGCCACTCGAACGCGGTGCCGGTATAGAAATCGTCGATAAGACTGTCGGCGGCGCGATTCCCAAAGAATTCATCAAGCCCACCCTCGCAGGCATCCGCGAAGCCGCCAATAACGGCGCCATCTGTGGCTATCCCGTGGTCGATTTCAAAGTCACACTCTTCGACGGCTCCTTTCACGAAGTCGATTCCTCCGAAATGTCGTTCAAGATGGCCGGCATCTTCGCTTTTCGCGACGCCATGGAAAAGGCCAGCCCGCAGTTGCTTGAGCCAGTGATGAAGGTTGAAGTCGAGACACCTGACGAATATCAAGGCGACATCATGGGCGACCTCAACCGCCGCCGCGGCCAGATTCAAAACGTAGTCGGCAAGACAGCCTTCGTCTCCATCTTCGCCCTCGTTCCCCTGCAAGAAATGTTCGGCTACGCCACCATCGTCCGCTCTCTTAGCAAAGGCAGAGCCTCTTACAGCATGGAGCCCGAATCCTTCCAGCCCGTCCCACAAAACGTCCTAAACACCATTCTAGAAACCTCCACAAGGGGTAGATATTAATCAGAAACCAATCAACTAATAAAAACATCATGAGCAAACAACGTATCCGTATCCGCCTCAAAGGCTTTGATTATCGCGTTATCGACCAGTCCGCAGCGGACATCGTCGAAACAGCCAAGCGCTCCGGCGCTCGCGTCGCCGGCCCCGTGCCGCTTCCTACTAAGATCGAGAAGTTCACGGTCAATCGTTCCGTTCACGTTAACAAAAAGTCGATGGACCAATTCGAAATCCGCACACATAAGCGCCTGATCGATATCATCGAGCCAACTTCAGCCACAGTGGACGAGCTCAAGAAGCTCAACCTCCCAGCAGGTGTCGACATCTCGATTAACGTCTAAGGACAGAGGCAAGTAGTCAGAAATCAGTCGTCGTAGCCTCAATCCTAAGGGTTGGGGAGTCACGTAGCCTCGATCCTCAGGATTGGGGAGCATCAGCATTTCCCCAAGCCCTGCAGCCCAAAAGCTGCAGGGCTTTTTCATGCTCGGGATCGCGAATTTCGGCATTCGTCTCATCAGAGTCAGTATCATACCCGGGAGCGCCGAACTCCTGTTCGGCCCCGCCTCAGAGTCAGTCTTTGCCGTCGAGGAAGGCTTAATTTATAAGGGCTTTCTGTTAGTTGAGTATATTAATGTTCACTATATGTTTGACAGCCCACTTTCACATATGCCATAGAAAAAGGCGTCCTTCATTTCTGAGGGGCACCTAAACACGATTCATTCGTAGCAAGCTAATAATCAACGTAACTGAAAGGAAATATCATGAATCAGACAGTCCTCACCGGAAACCTCACCGCCGATATCGAAACCCGCGAAATCAAAGCTCGCGACAAACATAGCGACGATCAGCACCTCAGCAAATTCACCCTCGCCTCTAATGAGGGCGAGCGAGTGGTTTTCATGCCAGTCGAGGCGTGGAACATGCCGCACCTAGCCGAGTATCTCTTCAAGGGCTCTAAGGCGCTCATCTCAGGCAGCCTCAAGCAGGAAAACTGGGAAACGGAAGCCGGTGACAAGCGCAGTCGCATCGTCTTGACCGCTTACAAAGTCGAATTCCTCGACCCCGCACCCGAGCAAGATGCATCGCGTCGCTCCGCGACGCCCGCAACTAAAAGCCGCTCCGCCGACTCGCGACAATCCACATCCCGCAGCCGCAGAGCAGCCTAGGCGCACTGCGCCCTCTTACCAGCCGCACTCTAGTTTGGAGTGCGGCTGTTTCTTTTCATGGGACAGCAATGCTTGATTTGTGGATGAATCAAAGCAATGTAGGAACTCTTCGCTAAGAAACTGCTCCCACCCGTAATGTGCTAGCAAGCATTGTTCATTTCTTTTAATTTTATACATGCGCTCCGATACCCACTGGCTTCTCCATTTTTGTCACGATAATGCACTCCTCTCGGAGACGCAATTAACTGGCCTTATCTCCAATCTGGACACGAATCAGGATGCCAAAGCTTGTGCTGCCTTACTGGCCAAATCCGGTTGGGTTGAAGATCAGGCGTTCTTGAATGAGGCGGTTGAAATCGCAAAAAAAAATGCCCGCGAAGGTTATGCCTTGCCGCACCTGCCAGGCATGAATACCTGCTCCGACCTCACGGAATTCGGCGAGTTTCCTGATTATGCCGAGCTTCAGGCTCAAGACGACCAGACACTCCGTCAGTCTGTCGAAGCACTGTTCTTGAAATGTCAACAAATCGGTGTGAGCGATCTTCATATCACCAGTGGTGCGCGCCCACGGGTGCGGCACCACCGCAAAATCGTTTATCTCAGCCAAGCCCCCTTGCCCGACAAACTGGCACGTCGGATCAATCTCGTCTTGTTAAGTGCACCGCAACGCGAAGCATTTGAAACCGATAAAGATTTGGATTACGCCCTGACGCTCGGAGATAGTTCCGATGGTTGTCGCATGCGTTTCCGAGCCAATTTGATGTATCAGCAAAAGGGCATTTCCGGAGTCTATCGCATCATCGCCGGGCGACTACAGACCTTAGAGGAGCTCGGCTTTCCAAATGCTGAAAACATTCGCAAGCTGCTAGCTTATCATAATGGTATTATTCTCGTTACCGGTCCGGTGGGGAGCGGTAAAACGACAACACTTGCGAGCTTGGTCCACGAGTTGAATCAAAGCCGACAGGAACATATTATTACTGTCGAAGACCCGATTGAGGTGATGCAAGACTCAGAGCAGAGTATCGTTACCCAACGTCAGGTGGGCAAACATACGCAGTCTTTTCAAAGTGCGCTGAAGTCGGCATTACGCGAGGACCCCGATATCATCGTCATTGGTGAGATGCGTGACTTGGCCACCATTGAAATGGCGCTGACAGCTGCCGAAACGGGACACTTGGTCATCGCCACCATGCACACGCGGGACGCATACTCCACCTTAAGTCGTTTGCTCGATGTCTTTCCAGCAGCCCAACAAAACCAGATTCGTGCGATGACGGCTGGTTCGTTACGTGGTATACTTTGTCAACGCCTGGTTCCATCCAGTGACGAAGGCGTGGCATTGGCTTGTGAATTGATGATCAATACCAACGCCGTCGCCAATATCATTCGCGACGCCAAAGAAACCGGCTTGGAGAGTGCCATGCAAACCGGGCGTAGACAGGGCATGCGCACGATCAACGAATCGCTGGATGCCTTGGTTGCCGCTGGCCGCATTACCGAAGAGGTCGCTGCCGCGAATCGCTCAAACCCTGAACCCAAAAACAGCTAGTCTCTTCTTCACATGCAAACTCTAGATCAGCTTCTCATCGACATGCTTCAAGCCGGTGGATCGGACTTACACCTTAGTGTGGGCTCGGTTCCGAAAACACGTATCGATGGTTTGATATATCCACTTGGCGACCAGATCATTGATGCCGCAATGATGGATTCGATGCTACATGCTGTCGTGCCGCCGCATCGCTGGGAGCGTTTCGAGCAATCCGGCGACACCGATCTCGCGTATGAAATTAATGGTAGAGCGCGTTTTCGTATGAACCTGTTTCGTAACAGCCACGGCCTAGCCACGGTCTTACGCCAAATCCCATCGCGTATCGCAAGTATTGATGAACTCGATTTACCGCAGTCGCTGAAGCAGGTCGCTCTGTATCAAGCCGGATTGGTGCTGGTGACTGGGCCAACTGGAAGCGGTAAATCGACCACTTTGGCAGCGATTGTGAACCACATTAACCAGAATACACAAAAGCAGATCATCACACTGGAAGATCCTGTTGAATTTACACACGCAGATAAAAACAGCACGATTATACATCGCGAGATCGGCGAGCATACCAAATCTTTCGCTAAGGCACTGCGTGGTGCGATTCGAGCCGATCCCGATGTCATTTTAATTGGAGAAATGCGCGACATGGAAACCATTCGTCTGGCGCTGAACTGCGCGGCGATGGGCATTTTAATCTTTGCGACAGTGCATACAAATAATGCGACCAAAACGATTGACCGTATTATCGATGCCTTTCCCTCGGAGGAACAGAATCAAACCCGTACCATGCTAGCGGATTCCCTATGCGCAGTGATTTCACAATTACTGTGTCAAAAGCAGGAGGGCGGTCGTGTCGCGGCCCATGAAATTTTGCTCTCTCACAGTTCCTTGCCGCATTGCATCCGTAAAGGTGCCTTGGCCAGCATTCGGAACATCATCGAGCAGAATCGGAATGAAGGAATGATCTCGATGGATGCTTCACTTCGTCAATTACTGGAAGCTGGGGTCATTACACAAAACGAAGCTTACATGAAAGCCATCGACAAGACTCATTTCAAGCCAGCGTAAGGCCTGCGTAGCCTCGATCCTCAGGATCGGGGAATCGCGTCAGACTTAGATTCTCATTCCGGATCATAAATTACGCAGGGTATTTGTTGGCGCAGAGGCTGGATATGTGGGTGCGTAGGGCGTTGGATAGCTTGTGAGGTCGCGTAAAGGCTCATAAATTACACAGGGTATTTGTTGGCGCAGAGGCTGGATATGTGGGTGCGTAGGGCGTTGGATAGCTTGTGAGGTCGCGTAAAAGTAGAAGCGACAATCCTTGTCACTTTGCTGTCTTGACAGCAAATATATTGCTGTCAGCATGATCAATCATGCGAACCACAGTCACAATTGATCCAGATACGGAGCACTTGCTTCGTGAGGAAGCGGCTCGGACGGGGAATTCCTTTAAGGTGGTGCTGAATCAATCGATTCGTCGGGCCTTGAATCAGCCTGCTTCGGAGCGGATCCGAGTCGAACCAGTATTTGCGGCACCGTTTCCGGCAGAATTTGAGGGTAAGAGTATGAATCGCTTGGCGGATGAGCTGGACGATGAGGAGACGATTCGAGAATTGGCGCGATGATTCTGCCTGACTTGAACCTATTGCTCTACGCATATAATCTGCACGCGCCGCAGCACGCGAAGGCGAAGCAGTGGTGGGAGTCGGCCATCAACGGTCGCGAGTTGATTGGCTTACCGCACGAAGTGATGCTGGGCTTTGTGCGGATAGCGACGAATCCGCGCTTAGGGCAGGCGGCGGTTCCTTTGGCAAGGGCAAAAGCAGTCGTGGAGGGTTGGCTTTCCATTCCAGTCACCCGCGTATTGCTCCCTTCGGAGGATCACAGCCTGAAGGTTCTGTCTCTGATGGAGCGTGCCACTGTGAGCGGGCAATTGACCTCGGATGCGTCGTTGGCGATCTACGCGATTGAAAATCGTGCCGAACTTTATTCTAACGATGCCGACTTTGCGAGGTTTCCGGGGTTGAGCTGGAAGAATCCTTTATTGGGGTAGTTGTTTTTTGTCTTGCCGTAATAACGTTTGTCATTGAGGTTTCACTTCCGTTTTTATTTTATAGCTCTACTCATTAAGCGAATGATCGACTGGTTCAATAACCTCACCCTCGAATATCAGATATTTTATGGTATCGGTATCCTCGCTTTGGCTGTGGTCGCAGTGCAGATGCTGATGACTTTGATTGGTTTCGATCATGACGGTGGCTTCGATGCGGGTATGGGGGATATGGACCTCGGTGATCTGGATCACGGGTCGGGGATTGGGCTTTTTTCCTCGCAAACACTGGGTGCTTTCTTTCTCGCATTCGGTTGGATCGGGGTCGGTGCGCTGAAAGCAGGGTTATCTTCTTTTCTCGCTGGATTTATCGCCTTTGCCGTCGGACTCGGAGCCATGTTCGCTATGCTTTATATGCTCAAGGGCTTGATGAAGCTGCAATCGCAAGGAAACCTTGATTACAGCACGGTTATTGGCGAAGAGGGCACCGTCTATGTCACCATTCCAGGAGGTGATGAAGATGGGGGCGGCCAAATTCAAATCAATATTCAAGGTCGATTTACCACGGCATCGGCTCGCAAACAGTCGCCCGGCGCACTCAAGCCGGGACAACGCATCCGCGTGACCGGTGTGAATGGCCCGGCATCTTTTGTCGTCGAGGCCGCTTAAAGCATTGAAAATGTATAATTTAATTCATTCCCGTAGGGCGTCGCTTCAGCCAGCGAAAGCCAATGGCACTGCGCCCTTAGATACGCACGCGGGCTAAAGCACCGCGCTACTTTTTTACTTCCAACTAACAACACAACTCATGGAAATCCTGATCCCCGCCGCTATTCTCTTTTTCTTTTTTATCGCGACCATGATCGCATTTGCCAGTCGCTATAAGCGCTGTCCGTCCGACCGCTTGCTGGTGGTCTATGGTAAGGTTGGCGGCGGCAAATCCGCCAAGTGTTTACATGGTGGTGCCACCTTTATTATTCCGGTCATCCAAGGCTACCAGTGGCTCGATCTCACTCCGCTGCCGATCGACATCCGCCTCGAGGGGGCGCTCTCCAAACAGAATATCCGCGTTAACACGCCTTCGACTTTCACGGTGGGTGTCTCCACCGAGCCGGGCATTATGGAAAATGCCGCTGAACGTATGCTTGGTCTGGGGCTAGCTGAGATCAAGGAACTGGCGAAGGACATTATTTTCGGGCAGATGCGTGTGGTCATCGCGACCATGGACATTGAAGAAATCAATGCCGACCGCGACAAGCTGATCGCCAACATTTCCACCGGTGTCGAGGTCGAGCTGAAGAAGGTCGGGCTGCGCCTGATCAACGTCAACGTGCAGGACATCACCGACGAGTCGGGCTACATTGATGCGCTCGGTCAAGAGGCCGCCTCCAAGGCGATCGCCGAGGCCAAGGTCAAAGTCGCTCAAGCGGAGCGTGATGGTGATATCGGTGCGGCCGAAGCGAGTCGCGACCAGCGTGTCCGTGTGGCCGATGCCAATGCCAAAGCGACCGAAGGTGAAAATGCCGCGACCGTTGAGATCGCCAACTCGAATGCCGAACGCCGCATGAAGGAAGCCGAGGCCGAACGCGCCGCTTCCGCAGCCGAAAAAGTCAAAGCAGCCCAAGCCCTCCAAGAAGCCTACGCCGCCGAGCAAATTTCCGAGCAAGAACGTGCTAAGAAGGAAAAAGCAACCCAAGAGGCCAACGTGATTATTCCCGCAGAAATCGCCAAGGCGAAAGCGATCGTCGATGCGGAAGCTAGCGCCGAGTCTGTTCGCCGCAAGCAAATGGGTGAGGCCGACGCAGTTCGTCTAGAGAAACAAGCCGAGGCTGACGGTCTTAAAGCTGTCAAGCAAGCCGAGGCCGATGGTCTCCGCTTTAAGTTGACTGCGGAAGCGGACGGCACACGCCTCAAGCTCCTCGCCGAGGCGGAAGGTGTGGAAGCAGTCCTTACGAAAAAGGCGAAGGGCTTCACCGACATCGTCGGCTCCGCGGGTGGCGACAAGCAACTGGCCTCCATGCTTCTCATGATCGAGCAGTTGCCTAAGCTCGTCGAAGAGCAAGCCAAGGCCATTTCCAATCTCAAGATCGACAAGATCACTGTCTGGGACAGCGGCAGAAGCAAGGACGGCAAGGGCAGCACCGCCGATTTTCTCTCCGGTATGGTCGGTTCACTCCCACCGCTTCATGAAATCACGAAAAACGCCGGCATTGAACTGCCCGAGTTCTTAGGTAAGCTGTCTGCCAAGGAAGCGGATGAGGCGGATGAGGTTTCTGAGAATTCTGAGAAGTAGCCTTTCGTAGGGGCGCGACTTGTCGCGCCCCTACAAATTTACCATTATCCAAAATTTCCGCTGTTCAAAAACTTCACAACGTCTTCAATTACGCTTTTCTTCTTCATAATAAACGGGTGGGTGACATGGACGACTTTGTAGGCGCTCACCCCTTCGACTTGGGCGCTTTGGACGGAGACTTTGCCATCGTCTTTGCCAGGGATCATGAGAGAGTTGATCCAGTTGATACTGCGGTCGCCGGTGAGGACGCCGCATTCGAAATCGATGGGTGCGAGTTGATTGACTAAGCTCTCCGTATCCGTGCCAAGTTGCTGACCGGCCGGGCCGTTTATTTTTGTGAAGAGCCACCAATGTCCGATCTTATCGACAATTTCACTGCCGCGGTTGGGCGGGCTGAGCATCACGACGCGTCCTAGATTCGAGATGGGGTCGTGCGCTTGAATTTGGCGGACGAGGATGCCACCCAACGAGTGCGTGACTATGTGGACGCGCGGTGCCGATGACGTGACTTCATTAATCTCTTGGCCGACGGTCTCCGCCAGTTTTTCAACTGTGTGGTGCCGTGAATCGTAATTGAGATTGTGCACCGCGTAGCCCTCTTTTTCGAGGGCGACCTCCATCTTGTGCATCGAGTGGGGACTGCGGGCGAGGCCATGTAGAAGCACTACATGTTCTTGGGCGGAGAGAGTGCTGTGTGTCAGGCTCATGATGATTAGTAGATAGATGCAGCGCATAGGTTTCGTTGTATTTTTGTAGGGGCTTCACAAGTGCAGACCGCGTCTGAGTGGCCGCAATGTCACGGCGGTCTTCACAAGTGAAGCCCCTACGAATCATTAAATTTTGAGAAATTGATCGAGGAAGTGGGCAACGAGTTCTTCAGGTGCGTCGGCTTCGCTCACGTTGAGCTTGCCGCTTTGTTGCAGTAGGCAGATGCCGTGCAGTGTGGACCAAAGGATTTTGGCCTTTTGTCGGGCGAGGGTCGGTGATTCGCTGAGCGGTGCCATTGCTGCGGTCACTTGATCGAAGATCGCGTGGATGGCCTGGTGGTAAGCTTCAGAATGATAATCCAGCGGAATCGCGAAAAGGAGCGACCAGAGCTGAGGTTCCTCTTTCTGGAAATCCAAGTAGGCTTGCGCGATGCTGCGGACGCGGGCGTGGGTCGCTTCGTCTGGCTCCTGAATACGACGCAGTTGTTCTTCGAAACGCTGCATGCTCTCGATGTTGATCGCGGCGGCCAGCTCATCGATGTTGTCGAATACATTATAGAGCGTGCCGGGTGTGTAGCCGATCGCGCTCGCCACATTGCGTGCCGTGAGCGCGCTGGTGCCTTTTTCTATGATGAGCTCGCGGCCTGCCTTGATGGCGAGCTGAGCGAGTTCCTCTCGGGTGTGATCTTTTCTGCGTGCCATTTTCTTTTATTCTGAACATTGTTAAAAATAAATATTGAACAATGTTCAATCATTGTTTTTAACTTTCTGCATTATGGAAATGCTCGGACTACTTCTCGTTTTAGGATTGATCGTCACACTGATCCTGCCCTGGGTGAATCTAGGGCGTATTAGCAGCACGCGTAGCGAACTGGATCGGCTCAAGCGCGAGCTTTGGGAGCTGCAGAATCAGAAGGACGCGGAGTCAGTCACTAAAGCGAATTCGGAGATTCGCGATCCCGGGAACGCAGCTCTCCCGAGCTGCACTGCGTCAGATAAGTCCGAGCCGGAGCCATCCGCGCAGCCATCAGCACCCACCGATCCGCAAGACTGGTTTAGCAAAATCGCGGTCTGGGTGGGTGGTATCGCCTTGCTCATGGCGGGATTTTACATGATCAAATACTCGATCGACTCTGGCTGGTTGACGCCGGCGGTGCGCATTTGGCTGACCACTGGTTTTGGCACGCTACTCTGCGGTGCGGGTTTCGTCATCGGCATCAAGTCGGCCATGGTGGCGAACGAGCGGATCGGCCAGGCGCTTTCGGGGGCGGGGATCGCTTGTTTGTATTTCGCAGCCTATGCGGCAGTGCACTTGTATAGCTTTCTGTCGCCGGGTCAGGGGTTTGCGGCCATGCTCACCGTCACCGTGCTGGCGGTGGCACTTTCACTGAAAAATGGCGCACCGATTGCCATGATGGGCTTGGTCGGTGGTTTTCTCACGCCGTGGCTCATGTCTACTGGTTCAAACGATACCGTCATGCTGTTCAGCTATCTGTTTCTGCTTTTCTGTGGGGCGCAGTTTCTCTGCGTGTGTCGCGGATGGTGGGTGATTTTGCTGGGCTCATTGGTCGGTGCTTACCTTTGGTCGGCGGTCGTCATTGTTGGCAGCTTGGGTGGTAGCTACGACAGCTTGGAGGGTACTTTAATCTTTGTCATGGGGATCTGCCTCGTAAATGCGGTCTGGGCGTTCCTTGCAAAGCAAGATGCACTCGATGAGACGGCGACGCGTTTGTTGACCACGATCCGGTTAATGACCTGGGGCGGGGGACTCGTGCAGGGTCTCATCCTGGTGCTAATCGGTGGCTTCGCGGCGGTCGACATGGCACTCTTTAGTTTGCTCAGCGTCGGCGCGCTAGTGCTAGCCGTGCTGAAGGAAGACGATTTCATCTGGGCGGCCTGGCTCGCACTGACAGCTGTGGCAGCGGCAGCGTTGTCTAACACGGATACAGCTCTCTGGGGCTGGTTGATCACACCCCTCGGGTTAATGGGCTTGTTCTTCGCGGTCGGTCACTGGCGAGGGTTATCGTCTGGGCGAGCCTTGACTTGGCGCAGTCTTTCGGTGGCCGCTGCGCTTCTCGTGGTGCCGCTGCTGTATCTAAATCGTGAATACATCGTTAGCGTCTCGATCCCCGTCAATTCTTCAGTGTGGCTGTGGATGGCGGCGGCCTGGGCAGGCTTGCTCGCGCTGGCAGGAGAGCATCTGTATCGCCGAGAGAGCGATGTTGAAGTTGCGGGTGAATATTCGGCCTTTGCAGTTTTTCTTTTAGGCTTCGGACTCTGTACCTATGTGCCGGAAATCTATCTGGCGCATTCGGCGGCAGGCCTACTGATCGGGGCGGCGCTCTACTGGAAGCAACGCGTCTTTGGCCGTTCCACTTTGGTGGTTTCGGTTCTCGGGCTGGCGTGGGGTGCCCTCATGTTTTTCCATGCGTCTGATGCCTGTGCGTATTTCTTTCGGCAAGAGGTCTATAATGCGCCGCAGCAAGATGGCCTTGCCATCATCGCTTGGGGCTTGGGACTTATAGGTGCCGGCACAGTGTTTGGCTGCTTCCGTCAGGTCTGGTCGGAAGAGTCGCGCAAGGTCGTGACTTGGGTGCTGGGGCTAGTCGGTTTGCTCAGCTTTGTGGCCACTTACCAGTGGCTCGATCAAAATCACATGCCGAAGGCGTGGCAGAGCACGGCAGTCGAAGGCGGCCTGACCGCACTGCTGGCTTTGGTTGCGGTCGTTTTTGTCTATCTTGCTCGCAAGTGGAGCGAATGTTATTTGGCTAGCATGATTGTGGCAGGGTTGGTCGGTCTGCGCGTCGCCATGCTGCATTTGGGCGATACGGGGGCCGAAGGTGAGAGCTTTTTTCTCAATGCTCTGCTTCTGCAGTTTGGTATCCCCTTTATGGCGGCCTTTGCGCTGGCTTGGGAAAGCGGGGAGGGGGGCTTCGAGCGTTTGCGTCGAGTCTATCAACTCGCCGCGATGCTGCTCGGCTTCATTTGGGCCACCTTCTTGGTGCAAGATTACTACGGTGGTAGCGAACTCTTCGGCGGCCACAATTCCAGCACAGAAATTTATACCTATTCCGTCGTCTGGCTCTTACTGGCAGTCGCCTACCAAGCCATCGGCCTCTGGCGGAACCAATCCGCGATCCACGTTGGCTCGCTCATTCTACTGCTGATCACGATCGGCAAGGTCTTCCTCGTCGATGCCTCCGAATTGGAAGGGCTTTTCCGCGTGCTTTCTTTCCTCGGGCTGGGACTTGCGCTGATCGGAATCGGATTTTTCTACAACAAGGTTGTGTTTGCGCGGCGGGAGCAGGGTGGTAGTCATTGAAATCGCTGCGAGCTATACAAGATTTTTTCTCTAAAAAGGCCAACCCCGTGTAGCCTCGATCCTAAGGATCGAGGTTCCTTGCAAATTGGTGACTACTCCGGCGAGCGAGAAGCGTTTCGTGGTTTTCGCGGTTTGTAGCGATACCGCGCTAGCGGCGTCCCCATAGAGTTTTAGCAAATATTGGAAGCGCATTCGGCACAATGTAGAGTCGGCCCAGCTCTATCAAAACATAGAGAAATACGGAACGACCCCTTTTTGATCGCAGGTTTCTTCTGAAGATTGCTCTAAGGGCTTGCGAGTCGAGAACTGGCTGGCGGGATGAGCCGATTTTAATTGCACTGTTTAGTGTTGCACTAATTAGAGTAGCACTGTTTAGTGTGTCCTAGGATTAATTATGACTAAGAAAAATACAAATCCATTTCGTTTTAATCAAGTGGTCGAAAAAGAGTTTTTCTGTAACCGCTCTGAGGTGCGTGTAGTTGGTGATTTGGTTGAATCAAAGCAGAATGTCGCTCTAATAGGATCAAGACGCATGGGCAAGACTTCACTCGCGCTGGAGGTTTGTAGAAAGGCCAAACGCAAGGTCGTGCATTGCGACATGATGCGCGTTGATTCGTATGCCGAAGTGATTAAGCGATTGGTGGAGGCGACTGCCCGAGATAGTCGAGAACCTCGTGTCGAGAGTTTCGTGAAGTCTCTACTGCACCTTCGGCCTACTTGGACGATCGACCCTATGAGTGGGGGCACTCAGTTGACGGTCACACCCTCAGCAAAGAGCTCGCCGGAAAACGTCATAGATACGCTGCGAATTCTGGAAAAGCGCTGCAAGACGACCCATAGTGTTCTTTTTATCGACGAGTTTCAGGATTTAACGGCCTTGCCAAAACATGAGAGCTTCATTGCGCAAATGCGATCTGCGATTCAATGTTGGAAACACACTGCAATTATTTTCGCGGGCAGTGATCGCGATAAAATGAAAGCTCTATTCAGTGATTCGCAAAACCCATTTTATCAGTCTGCGGTTGTCGTCACAATAGGAGCTCTGGAAAAGAAGGTGTTTATGAATTATATAAAGCGTCGTTTCGAGCAGACGGGAAAAGCCATATTACCGGAATGTATCGATAAAGTGCTGTCGATTACGGATCAGCACCCAAACTCTGTGCAAAAGCTACTGCACTTCGTGTGGTCTAAGACTCAAGCCAGCGGGCAGGCCGATGAGCGCACACTGCAATCCGCTCTAGATATCACCATACGTGCGGAGCAAGATGAGTTCGAGCGCACCATGGACAATCTCACGCTGATGCAAGGCCGCGCTCTGAAAACTGTGGCCAAGCTGGGGGGCGAACACACCGCTGGCGCAGATTTTCTCGATGCGGCTCGTATCCGTAATCCAACTTCGTCAACCAAAGCGCTGCATCGTTGTGTGCAACTCAAGATCCTTTCAAAAGATGCTTCCCGGTATCAGTTTACCAATCCTTTTTTTATGGCTTGGTTGGCGAGGGGGGATTGAGGGTACTGAGGCACTCCTCGCGTCGAGGGGTGAATCGCGAGCAGAGCGGCTGCGACGTAATTCTCAAGATGAGATCCCCGCAGGTGCGCTGGTCATTGTCGAAACGGAAGCGGGTGCCGCTGGCTCGGGGTTTATTGCACAACTACGTGAGCGGGTGTTTTTTGTGACGAATATACATGTTTTGGCGGCAGCGCGCGGAGCCAAGTTTACAACGGTGAATGGTCGTGAAGTGCACTTGCCGGACGTTGCTTTTCTCAGTCATCAGCGGGATCTGGCGATCGTCCCGATTGCTTGGTCAGGCGATTAATTGAATGTTGCATGCTGCGGGTGTAAGGCGTTTGTGTGTTTGCCTACATTGTATGCGAATTCTCGTCATCGAAGACTACACGCCATTGCGTAAAGCAATGGTGGAATCACTGGAAACTGCTGGCTTCGCAGTCGATGCTTCTGCGGAGGGTGAGGAAGGACTCTGGTATGCTCGCAATCACGATTACGATACGATCGTCTTGGATATTATGCTGCCGAAGATGAACGGCTTGGAGATTTTGGAAGCGATTCGAGGTGATGGCAGAGGTGTGCCGATAATTATTATCAGTGCGCGCGATTCGGTGGATCATCGCATTGAGGGCTTGGATGCGGGGGCAGACGATTATCTGGTCAAACCGTTTGCCTTGAAAGAGCTCATTGCGCGGGTGCGGGCGCAGACGCGTAAGGCGTATGGTAAGAAGACGACACGGTTGATCGTCGGTGATTTAGTGATCGATCTACCGTCGAAGCGGGTGGAGCGCAATCATGCTGCAGTGAAACTGACCGCTCGTGAATACAGCCTGCTCGAATATTTAGCATTGAGGGCAGGGGAGGTCGTCTCTCGCCAAGATATATGGGATCATGTCTATAACTATTACGAAGATGCTTCGAGTAATGCGGTGGATGTCTATATCGGCTATTTGAGAAAGAAGCTCAGTTCCGAAAATGGAGCAACTTATATCCAGACGCGTCGCGGGCAGGGATATTTATTGGAGTATCAAGCAGTATGAAATTTATATCTATACGCAGCCGACTGATCTTTTGGATCGGCCTCATGGTGACGTTGATCCTTTCGGTGGGATCGTATGTGATCTTCGTGACGGCGCGTTCGAACCTGTATCAGGAAATCGACCAAAACTTGCAGTCGACGCTTACTTTGCAAGGGTTGGAGCTAGAGGTCGTTGATGGCGTCATCTACCATGAGTGGTTACATGATCTTGAAAACGACGATGCACGCGTGAGGATGACTTACATCCAAGTGTGGAATGAGGTCACGGGGGAGTCGACCCGCTCACCTGCCTTGCAGAGTACTGACTTACCCCATTTTTTCGGTGCAGAAACCGCGCGATACTCGAATATTTTACTGCCAAATGGGCACCATGGCCGAGTGATTGGCAGGCAGGTCTTTCCAGTGGTCGAATGGACCGAGCAGGCAGCTGGAGTCGGTAGGGTTGAGCACTTGGACACGCCGCCTCACTACATGACAATCGCGTTAGATGTGGAGCTGGCAGAAAACGCCCTCAGGCGATTGGCCGGGACTTTGTTGCTAGGCTTGGTTTTCTCCTTGTTGGTCAGCTTTATCACGATCCGTTTGATCATTGCGTTCTCATTCCGCCCTTTAGAGCGCCTTGAGCGCGTCATCGTGAAATCGGACGTCAATGACCCGCAGGCCACCCTTGAAGTGCCACAAGATTTGCCCTCGGAGGTGCGTGGCTTGGTGTCGCGCTACCAAGGACTCTTTGCTCGCATTAGTCGGGTTCGTGAGCGTGAGCGGAAATTTTCGGCCAATGTGGCGCATGAGTTGCGGACGCCTTTAGCTGGCATCGAAGCAACACTGGAGCAGGCGATTGCGGTGGATCGTGAGGCTGCGGATTACCGGAGCCGCATTGCCGATACCCTCAAAATTGCCACGCGCATGCATGAACTCGTGAATCGGTTGATGTGGTTTTCTCGTTTATACAACAGCACTGAAGAGGCGGTGATTGCCGAGGTTGATGTGCACATGTTAATCGAGGCACGTCTTTCGATTCTGGCGGAACAGATCTCAGCACGTGGTTTGCAGATTCAGCTTTCCTTGCTGGCAGAGTCTTCGCTTTTAGAGAGTGATGAGACTTTAGTCAGCATATTGATGAATAATCTGATCGGTAACGCAGTGGCGCATGCGGATCTTAATTCCGTGGTGAAACTGTCGACCTGTGACGGACAGGATGGATTCCATTTTGAGCTGATCAATGACGCGGAAGACTTCAACGAAGCCGAGTTGCCACGAATTTTTGAACCCTTTTATCGGAGTGACAGGGCACGGACAGCGGATGTCAGCCACTCGGGCCTCGGGCTTTCTTTGGCCAGTGAGATCACTCAATTGTTGGAAATTCAATTAGATGTGCGTTTTGAGCAGCCTCGTAGTTTTATCGTCGAAATAGTTTTTCCTGGAAATAGGGATTACTCATGATCCTATCATGTTAAGATCGGTATGATGCGCCAATAAATCCGATCGCGCTGCGATGACTCGCTGCAGTGCCACGGGTAAGGCATCATGCAAAAATGTAAAAATATTTCGACCTCTTCAGATTGGTTATCGCCCACCCAGCGTAAAGTGCTGTGGGGCTTTTTGGCATTTATTGGCCTGATCCGTATTTTGATCATGTTTCAGATGCCGATGCTGGATACCACCGAAGCCCGTTATGCGGAGATTGCCCGTAAGATGGTGGAGACGAGCGATTGGATCACACCGCAGTTTGACTATGGAGTGCCTTTCTGGGGTAAACCACCTTTGCATACTTGGGTCTCGGCGATTGGTATGGAGCTCTTTGGCGTCAACCACTTCGGGGCACGTATATTCATTTTTGTCGCGGGATGTGCCACGCTATGGATGCTCTACCTGTGGGCGTGCGCGATCAAGGGGCGCGATTATGCACTTGTGGGTATTGCGATCTTGGCGAGTACCACGCTTTACTATCTCGCTAGCGCGACAGTGATGACGGACATGGTCATGGCGGCAGGTGTCTTTCTCACCATGGCCGGCTTTTATTCCGCCATCTCTCAGCAAAAATATGCGCGTCTTTGGGGCTATCTATTCTTTGTGGGACTCGGCATCGGCATGTTGGCAAAGGGACCTGTCGCGGTGGTTTTGGCGGCGCTTCCGATTGGGCTCTGGGTGCTTCTGAAAAACCGCTGGGCTGATACCTGGAATCGATTGCCGTGGGTCGAAGGCACCTTGCTGACCTGTTGTATTTTTCTTCCTTGGTATGTCGCTGCGGAAATTAAAACGCCCGGCTTCTTTAATTACTTTATCGTTGGGGAGCATTTCCATCGCTTCTTGGATAGTGGGTGGGAGGGCGATTTGTATGGTAATGGGCACGCGGAAGTCCGAGGTACTATATGGCTTTTCTGGTTTGCGGCGGTGCTGCCCTGGAGCTTTTTCTTTCTGGCACCTTTACGTTGGACAGGCCGCTTATACCGTGGGGTGTGCAGCGAGCAGGATGGCTGGACGCTCTATCTTTTATGCTGGGCGCTCTCCCCCATGCTTTTCTTCTCCATGGCGACGAACATACTCGCCACCTATGTGATCACCGGGTTGCCAGCCATGAGCTTTCTCGTGATTAATTTATGGCGCTACGCCCGTCATTCAGATGCTACTCCGAGTCGTGGCCTTATTCGTTTTTTTATGAGCACGGCAAGTGTCGCTGCGGTGTTTTTTCTGGGAGCTTACGTTGTGTTTCTCGTAAAAGCACCCCTCGGCATGAGAAAATCACAGATAACATTGGTCGAAAAAGTGAATGACCTGAGAGGGGAGGAAAGTGGGGGGATCTATTACTGGCAAAAGCGCTATTATTCTGCAGAGTTTTATACTGGGGGCGAGGCAAAGACTCTGGAGACGAAAGAGAAGCTTGATGCCCTTTTGGAAAATCAGCAGCGCGATTTTATAGTTGTGCGTAAGAATCGAATCGAGCGCCTGCCACCTGAGTTTCCCGAGCACTTTCGATTTGTTGGGACGTATGGTCGTGACGCGCTCTATTACGAAATACCACTCTCTACGGAGCCGACTACCTTGGCTTTGAAGTTGTAAATTGTTTACCAAAGCTTATAATTATTATGCTAAACAAACCCTTGGCCGAAATGGCTACTTTTTTGGAGGAACCACACGCTGAGCAAGCGCTGGACGCTTCCTTTCTCGCGAGGCAGTTTCTTTGTCAGAAGCCGGAAATCTCCTGTATCGTCCCCGCATATAATGAGGCGGGAAACATTGCCAAGACAATCACAGCGATTGCCGAGGAAATGATTCAGCTTCGACGCGATTTTGAAATCGTTGTGGTCGATGATGGGAGCTCCGACGCGACAATCATTGAGGCGCGCGCTATGATTGAGAAGTATCCTGTGCGAGTTATCTGTTTGTCTCGTAATTTTGGTAAAGAAAATGCCATCACAGCTGGGATGCGTGCCGCAGTTGGATCAGCTTGCATTATTATTGATGCAGATCTGCAAGAGCCGGTGACTTACTTAAAGGTCTTTATCGAGCAATGGGATGCCGGTGTTCAAATGGTCTATGGGGTGCGGGCGCACCGAGAGGATGAATCGTATCTCAAGCGTAAAGCATCCAATCTTTTTTATTGGATACTCGATAAAACCACCGAGGTCTCGATACCAGCACATGCTAGAGATTTTCGATTGATGGATCGCAAGGTGATCGACGCGATTCTATCTTTACCGGAGCGTAATCGCTTTATGAAAGGACTCTATAGCTGGGTCGGGTTTAACTCGAAAGCCATTCCTATTGTGATTGATCCCCGGCATAGCGGAGATTCAAAATTTAATTATCGTCGGCTTTTTGATCTGGCCTTGACGGGGTTGACCGCCTTTACGGATTGGCCATTAAGAGTGTGGACGAGTGTCGGAGTGGTCATTTCGGCGATTTCGATTTGCTATGCGTTCCTGATTGCAACTCGAACCGTTTTTTTCGGTTCGGATGTTCCCGGTTGGGCGACACTGACCGTGGCGATCTGCTTCCTTGGCGGTGTGCAAATTCTTTCTATCGGTGTGCTCGGCGAATATATGAGTCGGATTTTTTCCGAAGTTAAAGCAAGACCCGGTCATATCGTAGCCGAAGAATATAGCTACGTGGAGGAACAATAATTGTTGAAGTGCTGGCTCCCGCTTCGTCGCAGGCTTCGAGGTCTGACTTCGGCGTGTGCCGAACGGGAGTTCGTCGATCCCGGAGCGGGAGCATAACAAATTTTTTCTAACAGTAATAAATGCCTTCATTTTGAGCATTAAAAATGCCTAGCAGCTAGACATTTGAAGTATTTATGAATAAGCGATACTGCTGCGCCTCATAATTTGTGATTTCGA